>Ga0228535_1000256_pt1 | contig 174119 bp, 103 predicted proteins | sample SJ1metagenome_FD_168457 | JGI IMG/M metagenome (GOLD analysis project Ga0228535, IMG submission 168457) | Enriched culture of PCE-dechlorinating microbial communities from Ithaca, New York, USA - SJ1 | ecosystem: Engineered > Modeled > Simulated communities (microbial... > Unclassified... | reverse complement strand
CAAATCGGTTTTGCCGGCCCGCCCGACGCCCCGTTCCATGAGTCGTCGATCAAGCGAAATCCACCGGCTGCAATCGAAGATACTGATCCGCACGAACTATTTCATGCAGCCCTGCCGAAAGGACACCATGGAGCTGGCGGACAGATTCAGAGGCAATCTCAAGGGCTACCTCGACGAGATCCAGAAGCAGTGGGTCGTGAGGGTCGAGTGGTTCGAGGACGGCCGGACCTTCCGGGTCTTCGACAAGAGCCCCACCTGCACCTGCCCCCTCGTAGGCTCCGGCAAGACCTCGACGACCATGTGCCACTGCTCGGCCGGCTGGCAGAAAGCGACCTACGAGCGTATCACCGGCGTCCCCGTCCAAGCCACGGTCGAGCAGTCCGTCCTGCGAGGCGACCCTCAATGCGTCTATCGGATTCAACTCGGCAAGAGCCAAAAGGATTAGCTGTGGCGCCCCGAAGAAAGCGGTATCTCCGAGTTGCGATAGTCGCGGCAGTGTTCCTGGCCCTGGGCCTCCTGGCCTGGCGTCTGTACAACCCGCCGGCACTCTACCGCATGACCATCTTGCCTTCACTGGGCGGACTGGGTACAGAGGCTCAGAGTCTGAACGACCACGGGCAAGTTGTCGGTCTCGTATATGACTGGCGCGGCTCGCGTCCTTTCCTTTGGGATCACAAGCACGGCGTACAAGACCTTGGACCTATCGGCGAGTATTGCCTGCGGATCAACAACGCCGGACAGATCAGCGGACTGACGTCGATAGAGTCGAATGGTCAAGGGTTCGTGTGGGAGCCCGACAGAGGCAAAACCATGCTTGCCGGTCTGCCAACAGGAATAAACAACCGCGGGCAGATCATCGGGTTTGCCCATGATGCAGCTTATTCCCTGCAGGCATTTCTCTGGGATAGGGAGATGGGCGTGAGCAAATTGACCACGCCCGACGGGGGTCCGTGCCAGGCCATGAGCATCAACGATGCTGGGCAGGTTCTTGTGAGGTCGACCGGACAGACGAGAACGCCCCCTCGCTGGTTTCTCTTTGATCCGAACGGGTGGAGATCGCTTGATCCGGTCCCACCGAGAACGTGGCCGCACAGCATCAATGCACGGTCATGCATAGCCGCTGTGGAGGACTTGAGTCCTTCTGCGGCTTATCTGGTCCTCCGGGATGAACAAGGAACCTGGAGACGTTTGTTCCGCATGAATGACCACAACGAAATGACCCACCTGAACAATAAGGATCAGATCGCTTACACGGAGTCTTCTCGTACCCATTGGAGACGAGTGCGGGACCGATTGCCAAGATGGTTAGCTCGCCGTTTCCCTTCTCATGGAAGAGAATCTTATCTTTGGGACCCCGTTCGCGGACGAATCCCACTCGACAGATACCTCAAGGGCATAACGGAATTCCACGTCGAGGACCTGAACAACAACGGCTGCATCATCGGAAGGGGCAACCGCGAAGATGGCAGCGTATGTTCGGTCCTGCTGGAGCCGATCCCCGAGCGTTGGAACAAGTAAGCCGTTGTTGTCCAGTACACCCTGGGACAATTCTAACGGCCCCCCAGAACTGGCACACCATGGCCCTGTCGGCAGATCACGGAATGCGTTTTTCGCTTCTGGGGCTTCCAGCAGGAATGGCCAGCCGCGAGCAAGGGGCCCGCCCGGAAGTTCGGTCGAAATCGAACCGGATTCCTCCGGCCCGGCCTTCGGCCGGAACTAAGAGCGTTTATCGCGTTGGAGGGTACCAGCGGAGAGAGGGACTGCTCGAGCGATTGTCCGGCATCTCCGTCGGCACCCCATAATGCGTCAAACGCACTCATTCATCTGGCAACAAGGCGGTGGATTCAATCGGTCGCATGCGAGCCGGCTTGTTCCACCCTTCTGCTGGAAGCCCGCAAAGCGGCAAACGCCCCCTGCAGGACCGCTTCGGGCCTGCATTCTTCTCCGCTAGACAGCCAGCGTCGCAAGCTGGTTAGTTTCTTGCGTGAAGTGGCGTTTCTCTGGTTTAATGGCCGCCGGTATGATACACAAAATCCCTCGGCCACTCGCATGTAGGAGAATGGTATGAACCGGATCGTGCTGCGTAGCTGTTGCGTCACCGCCCTCCTGAGCATCGTCACCTGCGCGACCATTCTGGCTCAGGACAACCCCATCCAATTGACCATCCGCGCGGACAAGCCGGGGGCGAAGATCAGCCCCACGATGTACGGCATCTTCTTTGAGGACATCAACTTCGGCGCCGACGGCGGACTCTACGCCGAACTGGTCAAGAACCGCTCGTTCGAGTTCCCCAACGCCATGATGGCCTGGAATGAGGTCAAACAGGCGTCCGCCGCCGGATCGGTGGAGACGCTCGATCAAGATCCCTTCAGCGCCGCCAGTCCGCACTACGTCCGCATCAAGGCCGAGGCCGCCGGCTATGGCATCGTGAACGAAGGCTTCGCGGGGATGGGCGTGCGAAAGGATGAGAACTACGTCTTCTCTACCTACGGTCGCGATGCGAGCGGCAAGACAGCCGTGCGGGTCGAGTTGGTTTCCCCGGATGGGCAGGTTCTGGCTGATGCGACAATCAAGGACTTCGGATCGAAGTGGGCGAAGAAGACCGCGACCCTGCGTCCCTCAGCCACCGAGGCCAAGGCCCAACTGCGCATCGTGCTGGATAGTCCCGGCACGGTGGACCTGGACATGGTCTCTCTGTTCCCCAGAAAGACATGGAAGAACCGTCCGAACGGCCTGCGGGCCGACCTCGTCCAGTGGCTGGCGGATCTGAAGCCAGGTTTCTTCCGCTTCCCCGGCGGCTGCATCGTCGAGGGCCGCTACCTCAGCACGCGGTATCAGTGGAAGACCACGATCGGCGACCCCGAGGACCGCAAGCTGATCATCAACCGCTGGAACGACGAGTTCCGCCACCGACCGGCCCCCGACTATTTCCAGACCTTCGGCCTGGGCTTCTATGAGTACTTCCTCATGTGCGAGGACATCGGCGCCGAGCCCATGCCCATCCTCAACTGCGGCATGGCCTGCCAGTTCAACTCCAAGGAACTCGCGCCGCTCGACGAACTCCAGCCATACATCCAGGACGCTCTGGACCTGATCGAGTTCGCCAACGGCCCGGTCACCAGCGAATGGGGCGCCAAGCGAGCCGCGATGGGCCATCCCAAGCCCTTCAACCTCAAGTACCTGGGCGTTGGCAACGAGCAATGGGGTCCGCAATACATCGAGCGGTACGTGCCCTTCGTCAAGGCCCTCAAGGAGAAGTACCCCGAGGTGCAGTTGATCGGCGCGACGGGTTCGGACCCGCAGATCTTCCCGAACGGCCCGGCGGAGGTGAAGTTCCTCCAGGAGAAGCTGCAAGAGCTCAAGGCCGACATCATCGACGAGCACTTCTATCGCAAGCCCGAATGGTTCTTCGACAGCGCGGGGCACTACGACAACTATCCGCGAACCGGCTCGAAGATCTTCGTCGGCGAATATGCAGCCCAGAGCGTCGGCGTCGCCAGCCCGAACAACCGCAACAACCTCAACTGCGCCCTCTCCGAGGCGGCCTTCCTCACCGGCCTGGAACGCAACGCGGATCTGGTCACGATGAGCTGCTACGCCCCCCTCTTCGGCCACGAGGAACGCTGGCAGTGGCGTCCCGACCTGATCTGGTTCGACAACCTCCAGTCCTACGCGTCGGTCAACTACTACGTCCAGCAGCTTTTCAGCCTCCATCGGGGCGACGTGGTCCTTGCGGTCGAGATCACAGGCCAGGAGCCGCCGACCAGCAAGCAGCCGGGCCTGTACGTGGCCTCCAGCCGGGACGACAAGTCGGGTGACATCATCCTGAAGGTGGTCAACAGCGCCCCCGAGGCGACGTCTGTGAAGGTGAAGATCGAAGGAGGCCTTCGACCGATCCGAGGCGCCGCGACCGTCCTGGCGGGCGAGAAACTCACCGACGAGAACACCCTCGCGGAGCCCAACAAACTGGTCCCGGTGAAGACCTCGCTGAAGAGCGTCGGCGCCACGTTCGACTACGCCTTCCAGCCTTACTCGCTGACGATCCTGCGACTGAGGACGAGAAACCAAAGCTGAGGAACATCCGATGAACAGACTGCTCTCCGTATCGCTGGCGATGGCCGTAGTCTGCGGGGCCACGACCCGCGCGGACGATCTCGTTGCCCGAAAGCAGACCTCGCTGCGGGCACACTCCATCGGCGACGGCTTCGTCGGCAGGCGGCTGGACGCCAATCGCAACGGCTATCTCCATGCGTTTGACATCGACCGCTACGTCAAGATGGTCGAGGAGAAGCAGCAGCGGGACTGGTGGTGGATCGGCGAACAGCCGGGCAAGTGGCTCGAATCCGCCGTGCTGACGTGGGAGTATTCAACCGACGCGCACCTGCAGGGCCGGGCCAGGAAGATCCTCGCTCGCCTCGAAGCCGCCCAGCAGCCGGACGGATATCTGGGCATCACCGATCCGTCGCTGCGTACGCCCGCAAAGCCTCTTCGCGGCATGGACGCCTATGAGTTGTACTTCACGCTGCACGGTTTGGTCACCGCGTCCGAGGTCCTCAAGGACGCGAAAGCCCAGGAGACAGCCTGCCGCCTGGCCGACTACATCACCAGCCGCGTCGGGCCGGGGAAGGCCGAGTTCTGGCCCAGCCCTTATCGTCCTCCGGAGAACGTCAACACGATTATCTGTCCGCAGTTCACGTGGGTTCCCGAGGGCACGCCCAAGGCTCCTGCGCTATACGTGCAGTCGGAGATCGCCGGGCACACCGCACACTATGGCTGGGAAGGCACGCTCCTGATCGACCCGATCCTGCGACTCCACCAGGCTACAGGAAAGAAAGAGTATCTCGACTGGAGCCGCTGGGTCGTCGCGAGCATCGACCGCTGGAGCGGATGGGACAGCTTCTCGAAGCTCGACCAGGTCGCCGACGGCACGCTGGGCGTCCACCAGTTGCAGCCCTACGTCCACTCGCACACGTTCCACATGAACTTCCTGGGCTTCCTGCGGCTCTACCAGATCACAGGCGACGCCTCGCTGCTGCGAAAGGTCCGCGGGGCCTGGGACGACATCGCCCTCCGGCAGATGTACGTCACAGGAGGCGTCAGCGTGGGCGAGCACTATGAGCCGGGCTACAAACGCCCGCTGACCGGCCATGTCGTCGAGACCTGTGCGAACATGTCGTGGATGCAGCTCACGCAGTACCTGCTGGAACTGACGAATGAGCCACGCTACGCCGACGCGGTCGAGCGGCTGCTGTTCAACCACGTCTTCGCTTCGCAGACCGTCGATGGCGACTGCTATCGCTACCACACGCCGCCGAACGGCTTCAAGCCGGACGACTACTTCCACGGTCCCGACTGCTGCACCGCCAGCGGCCATCGGATCGTCTCGATGCTGCCGCGGTTCATCTATGGCTCCGGCGAGAACGGACTTTACGTGAACCAGTTCATCCACTCGATCACGGACTGTCGGCTTGGCGACGGAACGGTGGTCTGCCTCAGTCAACACACGAGCTTCCCCGAGGACTCCGCCGTCGAGCTGTGCGTCAGTCTCCAGGGAGAGGCGCGATTCGCTCTGAACGTGCGAATCCCGGCGTGGTGCGAGCAGCCTTCGGTGGCGGTCAATGGCGAGCCCGTGCCCGTCAAGCCGGGCACGTACGCACGCTTGGACCGCGCGTGGAAGCTCGGCGACACCGTGAAGCTCAATCTGCCGATGACGCCGAAGTGGATCGAGCACGACCATTTCGAGGGAGGTCCCGCCCCCTGGGCCCTGGCGCGAGGCCCGGTCGTCTACGCCCTCGACACGGTCTGGTGGAACAGCAAGGACGTGCCCGCCCCACAGGATGTCGCGAAAGAAGCCGCAGTTGTTCGAAACGGTCCGCCTCGGCAGTTGCCTGCGACCTCAAAGGCCCTGGGCCCCTTCTACGAAGTCGATGTCCGCCTTGCGGACAGCCGGAGCGCCAAGGCCATCATGGCCCCCTTCGCCAACATCGGCCGCTGGTACCGCGAAGGCGAGCCCAAGCCGCAGCGAGGCAGCAAGGCCTTCTCCTACGCCGTGTGGCTCCAAACCGCGCAACCGTGACGCTCTCGCAACAGGCGACAGCGTTTCGGTCATTTGTGTTTTTGGCCCTTTGGATTTGTTTCGGATTTCGGACTTCGAATTTCGAATTTCTCCTACAGTTTCGGCATGTTCTTCAGGTTCCGCTCGATCAACTCGATCCTCTGCTTGACACAGGCCGCCGACCGCAGCGGGTCCTTGGGCGTGTTCATGCAGTAATCGACCAGCTTCTCGACCGTCGTGGTCGCCACGTGGCAGCGCGTGTCGCTGGAGGCGTAGTACAAGAAGATCTGGCCGTTGGGTCGGGCGATCCAGCCGTTGGAGAATGTGACGTTGGAGACGTCGCCCACGCGCTCGACGCCCTGCGGGGCGAGCAGATAACCGCCGGGCTCGTGGATGAGTTGGCTCGGGTCTTCGAGCGAGGTCATGAAGGAGTACAGCACGTAGCGAAGACCCGCCGCGGTGTTGCGCACGCCGTGAGCCAGATGCAGCCAGCCCTCGGCGGTCTTGATCGGCGCGGGACCCAGGCCGTTCTTCACTTCGTTGATCGTGTGGTACTTGCGGTCCTGGACGATCTTCTCCTGGCCCAGCACGGCGTGCTCGATGCTGTCGGCCAGGCCCCAGCCGATGCCGCCGCCGGAGCCGGCCTCGATGAAGCCGTCCTGGGGCCGCGTGTAGAAGGCGTACTTGCCATGGATGAACTCGGGATGAAGCACGACGTTGCGCTGCTGCGGCGAACGGGTCTTGAGGTCGTCGAGTCGCTGCCAGGTCTTGAGGTCCTTCGTGCGGGCGATGCCGCACTGGGCGGTCGCGGAGGACAGGTCGCCCCGCGCGGCCATGGGATCCTTGCGCTCGGTGCAGAACAGGCCGTAGATCCAGCCGTCCTCGTGGCGAACCAGACGCATGTCGTAGACATTGACGTCCGGGTCGCTCGTCTCAGGCATCACGATCGGGTAATCCCAAAAACGAAAGCGATCGACTCCGGTCGGGCTTTCGGCCACCGCGAAGAAGCTCTTGCGGTCGGCGCCTTCGACGCGGGCGACCATCAGGAACTTGCCGTCGAGTTCGATCGCCCCGGGATTGAAAGCTGCGTTGATCCCCAATCGTTCCATGAGGTGCGGATTCGAAGCGTGGTCGAGATCGTATCGCCAGAAGATCGGCGCATGCTCGGCCGTCAGCACCGGGTGCTCGTATCGCTCGAATACGCCGTTGCCGTCGAGGCAAGGCCGGTTCGGGCGATTGATGAGAGCTTCATATTCCGCGAACAACTGTCGCAACCGCATGGTGAACTGTTCGTGCGTCATCCGTGATACCCCTTGGGATCTACTATCTGCTATTTACGATTTGCTATTGTGAACTCGCCGGAGGACCTCTAAGCAACAGCGACCGTTATGGTACGGGCCTTTCCAGGCGGAGACCTTGGGCTGGGCCGGATCGGGCGTGCCGTCGGGCCGGATGCACCAGAACCATTCGCCTCGCTCGCGATCCACCACTCGATCCTGAATGAACCGCCAGCATCGCACGGCGGCCTCGCGAAATGCAGCGTCGCCCGTGAGTTGCCATGCGTTGGTGAAGCCGACCACCGCTTCCGCCTGCGGCCACCACTCCTTGTTCGGATTGATGATCTGTCCGCCGCGACCCTCGTAGAAGAGTCCGCCGTCCTTGTCGAGCCCTTCTTCGAGCGCCGCTTTCGCCATTGGGACCGCCAGAGACCGAACCTGCTCCAGGAGCCGCGGACTGCCGAGGACTTCGGCCGCCTCGCACAGCAGCCAACTGCCTTCGATGTCGTGGCCGAACGTGTAGCTGTCGGACTTCGGGGTCCATGTCTCATCGAAGAAGTGCCGGAAGTGGGTCTGACCGGTATCGACGATGCGCCGGCAGAAGAGCTCGACCAGATCGCGCAGTCGCTCGACACAGGACGCCTGGTGCGACACCCGGACCAGATTCGTGTACCCTTCGAGGACGTGAAGATGGTTGTTCATGGACTTTTTTTCATTCATGTCCTTGTCGCTGAGGCGCATGTCCTCGCAGGGCCGCCAGTCGCGCGACATCACCTCGAAGTACCCGCCGTACTGGCGGTCCGCGGCATGGGCTTCGATGAGGGTGAAGACATCGGTCGCCTGCTGCAACGCCCGTGGCTCGTTGAAGGTGCGATAGTACTCCGCGAGCGCGTAAATGCAGAACGCTTGGCCGTAGATCTTCTTCTTATCGTCGAGCACGTTGCCGGCCGGGTCGAGTTCCCAGAAGTATCCGCCGTGCTGCCTGTCCAGGAAACGGTCGGTCAGGTACTCGTAGGCTCGCCGGGCCAGGGCCCGGTCCCGATCATCGCGCGTGTAGCTATAGAAGGCGCTGAACGACCAGAGAATGCGGGCGTTGAGGATCAGTCCCTTGGGCGCGTCGTCCCGAACTCGCAGGTCGTTGGACATCTCGCCGATGAAGCCGCCCCGCCGCTCGTCGACGGTCCGGCTTCGCCAGAACGGCAGAATGTCGTCCATCAACTCGCTACGAACGCTGGCCGCGAATTGCTCGTCAGTCCATTCGGCCATAGTCGATCTCGACTCTCGAAAGCTGAGCCTCGGTCAGAAACTCGATCTTCACATAGTCACAACCCCAGGAAGCGGGAGCCCCCGAGTAGCGACGGGCCTTCAGGAAGCCGTATGCGTCCTCCCCGTGAGTCGCGACGCCCTGGATCGTCGATTCGACAGGCTCGAAGGTCCGACCGTCCTTGGAGAACAACATGCGGACGACAGGCTGATCGGATTGCGTGAAGAGAAAAGCCCTCGCAGCCTGGATACCGCCTGGAGCATAGTAGACGACGGAACTCTTGGCGACGCCGGCGAGTCGGTGACAGTCCTCCTTGAACTTGCGGGCCTCGTTCTCCGCAAAGGCGAGCTTGCCCTCTTTCAGGAAGATCCGCGAGTCGTTCCACAGCTCATCGACGAGCGTGCGACAAGTCACTCGGACGGGACCGACCCCGTTCGACGGCTCGGATGAGCCGGACGAGTTGCGGGCGATCACGCGATAGTAGTACTGCTTTCCCGGTCGGACCGATTCATCGACGAACAAAGGACGATACTGAACCTGGGCCTCGCAGACGCCCAAGCCGACCGCAGTCCAGGGCCCTTGCGGCGCTTCCGCCCGCTGGACATCGTAGCATTCGGCTCCGACGGAACCCTGCCAGCTCATCTGAGCGCCCTGGCTGACCGACAGAAGCTTCGGGGCCGCAGGCTTGGGCAACGGCGGCGGCGTCACGCCCTGGATGGCGAAGGCCCGCTCCCGCACGAGCCGCATCAGGTTCTTTTCATCGTACTTCTCGCCGATGGGAAAGCCCGGCCAGTGATAGGCCTTGAAGAGGTCGCCGCCGTATGGCTCGTGGTGCCAGTAGAACCCGCCCTCTCGCGTGCGGCACCGCAGACTCCAGAGCAGCGCGCCCGCCAGCTTCTCTTCGATCGCGGCGTCCATCACGGCGCACAAAGCGTCCGTGCCGAGGAAGCCGAACTCGCCCAGGAAATAGGGCTTCTTCCCTCGGGCCATCTTCGCGCTCTGGCGGACGTGGTCGATCATCGCACGCGGGTCCTTCTCGTAGTGGTGCGTCGTGACGAAGTCCACGTTGGCGTCGTCCAGCGACGACTGGAGCAGCACCTCACGCTGCGTGCCGTCGAGGACGAGGTGATTGGAGTCGAGGCTCTTGATGTGCGCAGCGATCCGCGAGACCCAGGCAGCGGGCGACTTCAGTTCGTTGCCCGTCTCCCAGGCCAGGATCGCCTTGTCGTCGCGATAGGTCACCCCTGTGACCGTGTTCTTGCGGGTGAGCACGTAGGTGATGATGTCCTTGAAATCCTGGATCAACTGCGGATCGGTCCAGATCTCCTCGGCCTTCTTGCCGCGAAAGGCAGCGAGTTCTGCGGTGCCGCCCCACCAGCTCCACTGATCGATGAAGGGCAGAATCAGCCGGATGCGATGCTTGTGGGCGGCCGCGATCACCCGGTCGAGCGTCGCGAAGGCCTCTTCGTTGAACTGGCCCGGCCCCAGGATGTACCGCGGCTGATCGGCCGGATCGTCCGCCTTCTTCACCGCCAGCGTGTACGTGCGAACGACCTGCCCGCCCATCTGCGCGATGGTCCCGAGTGCGTCGTTGATCTCGAACTCGTCCGGGAATCGAAACGGCATGCGGCAATCGAACCGCATGTCGTCCTCGACGAAGTGCAGATTCGGAATGTTGAAGGAGAGGAAGCGAAACTCGCGATTGCCGTCCTTCAGCACGTCGCCGTCCCGGCGGATGAAGTTCTCGAACGCCTGGCGGCCGCTGCCCTGCTGCGGCTGGGCGGCGCACGTCAGAGACAGGGACGCGGCAAGCAGCAATCCGATCGTGTGGTTACGCGACATAGTGCAGTTCCTTCCCATACAGAACAGAATAGGACGAATCGGACCTATGGGACCGATAGGCCCCGTGACGTCCGTCACCCGGCGGACTCCTTGTCCAGTTGGTCGTACCAACTCTTCTTGAGGACCGCCGACGTCGCAACGACGACGCCAACGACGATGCCCGCCGCACGCCAGTTCATCAGCACGACGTACATCGGCAGCAATACCAGCGACGTCTGCCAGATCGTCCCGACGACCACATTGAACATGTCCCGGTTGAAGTTGCGGTTCTCCTGGAACGCAGGGTCCATCGCGATCACTTTTCTGCGAATCGGGCCCCAGAAGCCCCACGGCCGGACGTTGCGATAGAACGCGATCAGCGTCTTTTCGTCCGTGGGTTTGCTGGCGTATGTGCCGATCAGGCAGCCGATCAGCGACAGCAGGAACAGCGCCGGGAAGTAGTACAAAGCCAGCGTGTTCGGGAACACCTTCGGGAAGATCAGAGCGGGAACCAGGCCTGCGACCATGCCCCAGAAATAGCCGTGGCCGTTGAACCGCCACCAGTACCACTTGAGCATGTTGGCGGCCACGTAGCCGCCGTAGAGGCCCGAGACGATCCACTGCAGGAGGCTGTTGACGTCCTGGGCGAAGATGCCCAGCACGATCGACACCGCGACAATGACCACGCCGGCCGCGTAGCTGATGAACGCCACCCGACGGTTGGGCGCGTTGGGCTGGATGTACTTGAGGTACAGGTCGTTCACGATATAGGCCTGGGCGGCGTTCAGCGTGCCGGAGAAGGTCCCGAGAAATGCCGCCAGAAGCCCCGCCAGCAGGCAGCCCATCAGGCCCACCGGCGCGAACTCGCTGATCGCCGAGGGCAGGATCTGCTCGAAGTCCACCTTGCCGGCGACGACGAGGTTCAATCGGTCGTAGTACAGGAGTCCGAGCACCGCGAACCCGACCACCATCAGATACCGCACGGGGAACAGGACCACCGAGACGAAGCCGCTCATCAACGCCGCCTCGCGGGGACTGCGCGTCGAGAGGATCTTCTGCATGTCGTAGTTGGGAGCGGGCCCTGCGGCGCTGGCGCCGATCCCTTTGAACAGCATGAGCATCATGACGATCGTGAACAGCGAGAACTGATCGCTGGCGATCTTGTTGTTCACGTCGGCGATGATCGCCGACCAGTCCAGATTGAGGTTCCAGCCGAAGAAGGGAGTGTGCCAGCCTTCCGGCACAATCAGGGCGCGTGCGGAAAGCTCGTGCATCGCGATGCCGGCGATGATCACCGCCGAGACGGTCATGATGATGTACTGGACCAGGTCGGCCAGCACGATGCTCCGCATTCCGCCCAGGATCGTATAGAACACCGCCACGACGGTGAAGGCCAGTCCGTACAGGTGCGGCACGTACTGGTCCGGCACAGAGAACGGCACATACGGCGCGACGGTCTCCCAGGGCACGAAGATCTGAATGAACTTGCCCAGTCCCACGAAGGCGTAGGCCATGAAGCCCAGGCAGTTGATGATCGCAAAGATCACCACGACGCCGTGCGACAATTGGGTGCCCAGGCCCTGTCCGAAGCGGGTGCCGATCCACTGGGCGCCGGTGGTGACGTTGGACCGGCGCAGCCAGGCCGAGAGGAACATCATCAGGAAGATCTGGTTGAAGGTGGGCCACAGCCAGGGGAGCCAGACGCTCTTGAGACCGTAGACGAACATGATCGTCACCAGCCACATCGTGCCGGAGATGTCGAACATGCCCGAAGCGTTCGACAGGCCCAGGAGGTACCAGGGCAGCTCCTTGCCGCCGAGCAGGTAGGAGTTGAGGCTCTTCGACGCCCGCCGGCTCAGGAGCACGCCGATCAGACTGACGGTCAGCAGGTACGCGACCACGATCCCGATGTCGACGCCGTGTAGTTTCATGCGAGACCCCTTCACAGGACTTCAGCCGTTCATCCGGTTCTGGTCATACCCGGTTTGTCCGCCGGAGTCAATCACCACGCGTGGACCCCGCGGAAATCCTGGGGCCGGGTTGGCATGTCGGGATCAAGGGAATCGAAGGTTCGCGCAGGAACGCGAAGATCGGCGTGTGGCCTGTATTCCGAACCGGATCGGCTTATCGCTTCCTGCCGAGAACGTATGCGCTGGGGGCCTTGCGGTAGATCATCTCCCACATGCTCGGATAGAGGGCGAGATTGCGGCGGCTCCAGCGATTCGTAAGTCCCTCCAGCAGAAGATATGGGACCAGCTTGGTGATGCGATAGATCAGGTACCACCACGGCGCTCCGAAACCGTCGAGCCAATAGCGGGACTCGATGATGTCGAACCCCGCTGCGTTCAGGAGCCGACCAAGCCTGTGACGGGTGGTGGGGAATCGGCGAGTCACGTCGGGGTCCCAGAAGAGCCACTTCTCGAATCTCATATCCGGCATGATGGCCAGAAACAGACCGCCCGGCTCCAGGGCCGCCCCGGCGGCGGCGACGAATTCCTGGACCGCCTCATAAGAGGGCAGGTTGGAGAGGGTGTGAATCGTCACGAGGATATCGGGCTTGAAACCGCCCAGGTCCGGCAGCGGCGGCACGAAGCCCTGCACGATACGCAGCCCTTGCGAACTGGCGTGTTCCACCGCCACCTCGGAACCGTCGACGCCCAGATAGTCTATGCCCAGATCGCGGCAGCCTCGCGCCACGATCCCCTTGCCGGAACCGATTTCGAGCATCCGCCGTATCTGGTATTTCCTGTGCAGTTCGCCGACGAGACGTCGCTGACCGTACTCGCCCAGACGGGCGCCGAGCCCGGTCGGGCGGGAGTGCGTGTAGAAGTCGCGATTGGGCATGCCGGAAGATCCTTCGAATTCACCGTCTCTGGTCTGCGATTCGGTCTTCAACACCTGACATCCATCCTATCATAGCAGAGAGACTGCGGATCGCAAACCTCAACCTGCATGGGCTCTGCGTACCGTCCGGGCCCCCCACCCGCTCCAGATCGCGTGCAGACCGCTGAGGGTGATGGGCTCAAAGCCTCGCTTGACGATGTGGGCGATGATGGTCTCCAGCCGCATCAGGTAGAAATAGGTCCCAACGAACGTCCGAACGTACGGCGAAGCGCCGGGGACAAGCTCCATCGTGTGGAACGTCATGTTCAAGACCGTCATGCCGCTGTCGCAGGCGGAGTCGACGACCGACTTGAGTTGGTCGGCGGTGGCCATGCTGGGCCGCAGCCACCGGTACTTGGACCATCCGTTGAAGGGCCACCAGGGCCGCAGCCCCAGGACCGTCACAGGCACCTCCAGAACCCCCTGGGCCCAGTACGGCTGCATCGGATAGCCGGAATAGTCCGGCCCCCCCTGACCGGACCAATCCACGTGCGGCGTGACCGAGGTGTCGACCGCATAGCCCAGGTCGCGCAGCGTGCTCAGAGTCTTTTCGTTCATCCCGTAGCGGCCCGCCCTGTACGATCGCGGGAGCGTCTCGAACGCCCGCTCGTACAGCCTCGTGACCGATTCCAGTCGCTCACCCTCCTCCGGCACGTTGCAGGGGAACGCGTCCCCGATGTGCAGGTGCGTGCCGATCTCGGCCCCGGCATTGCGCTCGGCCTGCAACACCTCCAGGCATTCCTCGTTCGCGAGGACCTCGGGCGTCGCCAGATACACCGGCCGCACAGAAAACCGGTTCCAGATCGATCGAAGATCCGGAATGGCGTCCAGAACGGAGCAGAACTGTCCCGTCAGCGGACCCCATTGATTCCGGAAGAATGGACAGGCGCGGTCCCCTTCCGTATCGATCGTCACGGTGAACCACTTCGACGACTTCATTCCGACACCTCACAGCAAAGGCGACCCGCACAGACTCGGACGATTCCCACACGCACTGACGATCCACAGACGGAATGCTGCGGTCCGGCGTCCGAAACGCACCGGTCGAGGCATCCTGCCGAACCGGTTTGAACTGCGTTCGAACGCCGGCCGCAACTCCCTGGGGGTATGAGGGCTACGCCTGCATCACGGCGCCCTCGAGATACTCGATCAACTCCCGAATCTTCCCGGCCAGTTCCCCAACCTCCTGCGCCGCGGCCTCGGTCCGCTCGACCCGCGCGATCGCGGCCTGCAGACGCGCTTTGGCTTCGAGGAGCAGCGCGTTGTATGCCCAGAGGGCCTCCTGGTGAGTCTTCTCGTATTCGGGCGCCGTTTTATTTCTCCCGATGGATATGCAAGCGCCGTGCCAGAGCAGAATCTCCCGTCGCAGGAATGGGGAACCGCGAAATCCCCGACCAGGATGGCGGAGGCGGGGTGTGTCGGCCATGGAGATTGCAGGACCGACTGTCACGTTTCTGACGGTGCGGCAGGAAACCTGACGGTGGATCAGGCTCCTGAGGCCAAGCCGTACTTGTCCAGTTTCGCCTTGAGGGTGGGTCTGGCCAGACCGAGGAACCTCGCGGCGTGGGTCTGATTGCCCTTGTGCAGCCGCATCGCCTCGGACAGCAACAGCCGCTCGGCCGTCTCCAGAAACTCCGGATGGGCCGCACAGCCTTGGTAGGTCCGAAGGTAGTCCTTGATGAGCTGATCGAGCGCCTCGAATCGGCTGGAAGCCTCGACAGGCGGCGTACCATCGGCGTCAGCGATCGTGCTCAAGGCCTTGAGGATATGCTGGGAGCGAATCGGATACCCCCGCGTGAGGATGACCGCCTGCTGGATGCAGTTTTGCAGTTCGCGGACGTTGCCCGGCCACGGGTGGGCGCACAGCTCGGACGCCGCTTCGTCGGTCAACACGGGCTTGTCCACGCCCATCTCAACGGAGAATCGCTCCACGAAGTATGTCGCCAGACGCGGGATGTCCTCGCGACGCTCGCGCAAAGGCGGCAGGTGGATCGTGAACACCCGCAGACGGTGGTAGAGATCCTCGCGAAATTGCCCCTGCTGAATCGCATCCTCCAAGTCGCGGTTGGTCGCAGCGATGATTCGGACGTCCACGGTCACCCGTTCGGACCCGCCCACGCGTTCGAAGCTGCGATCCTGCAGGACGCGGAGCAGCTTGGCCTGCGTGCTGAGCGGCATGTCGCCGATCTCGTCGAGGAAGATCGTGCCGCCGTCGGCCTGCTCGAACTTGCCGATCTTCTTCCGCTCGGCCCCGGTGAACGAACCCTTCTCATGCCCGAAGAACTCGCTCTCCAGCAGCGTGTCGGGGATCGCCACGCAGTTGACCACGACGAGCGGAGCGGCCGCCCGCAGACTGTGCTGATAAATGGCCCGGGCCACCAGTTCCTTGCCCGTTCCGGTCTCGCCGCGGATCAGGACCGTGGCGTCCGTCTCGGCCACTCGACCCACGGACTTGTAGACCTCCCGCATGCACTTGCTCCGCCCGACGATCAGATCGCCCTGCTCGGCCGCCGCTTCCCCGTCCAGCTCGACGCGACGCTCCATGAGCCGGACCGATTCCAGCGCGTTGGCGATGCTGTCGAGGATTTCCGCGGGATTCAAGGGCTTGAGGTGGTAATCAACGGCGCCCAGCTTCGTGGCCTGAACCGCGGTTTCCATCGTTCCGTGGCCTGTGATGACGATCACCGGGAGTCGGCGGTCGATCTCCTTGACCCGCCCAAGCGTTTCCAGACCGCTCAGGCCGGGCATGCGGATATCCATGATGATCAGGTCCGGCCGGCGGTCGCTCAACAGGCTCAGGGCCTCCTGTCCGTGCAGGGCCTTGCGGACCGCGTAGCCCTGTTCGGTCAGCAACTGCTCGAAGGCGCTCAGGATGTTCTTGTCGTCGTCTACGATCAGGATTTCATTCATCGCCATTGCCCTTGTCCGCCGGCAGCCACAGAGAGAACGTCGTGCCCGAGGCGGTGGACTGCTCAAGGTCGATCCCGCCTCCATGTTCGGTCATGATCCGCCTGGCGATCCACAATCCCAGGCCTGTCCCTTCCTCCTTGGTCCCGAAGAACGGATCGAAGATGCTCTCCTGCGCCTCGCGGGGAATCCCAGGTCCGTTGTCCCGCACGAGGATGCGCACGATGCCAACCCCCTTGGCGTCCTTCTCGCAGCGAGTCGCGATGTGAACGGCGCCGCCGTGACGCAGGGCCTCGACGGCGTTGTTCAGCAGGTTCATGAAGACCTGCTTGAGTTGCTGCCGATCCGCGAGCACGTCGGGAACCGCAGGATCGTCCTGACGCTCGACGACGACGTTCGTCGCCTCCAGCTTGTACGCGTAGAGTTCGATCGTCTTGTCGAGCAACCGGCGGACGTCGCACTTCTGCAAGGCCAGGTCCCGCGGCCTCGCGAATTCGAGGAAGTTGCCGACGATGTTGTCCAGCCTGGTAATCTCTTCGGAGATCAGTTCGAAGTCCTTTCGGCGGCAGGAATCGCCCATGCCTTTCTGGACCGAGAACACGCGAAGCCGCAACGAGGTGAGCGGGCTGCGGATCTCGTGCGCGACGCTGGCGGCCAGCTTGCCGATGCTGGCCAGTTTCTCGGCGTCCAGCAACCGTCTCTGGCTGGCCGAAAGGCGGGACCTCATCTCCGCCACTTCGCCTCGAAGACCGTCGATGTAGTGACCGAGGGATCGAATCTCCTCGACGGACGATCGGGAATAGACGGGAGCCTGCTCCTTGCCCAGCGAATCCACCAGATGGCGAAGAGGCCGGAAGAGACCGCGGGACAACGACAGAAACAGGCCCAGGGTCAGCGTCGCCAGGATCGAGAGAGACGCGACGACCCAGAGATTCATGCGTTTGACCTCGGCGTTTCGGACCGCAATGGCCTGCTCCATGCTTTGGGAACTGGCGGCGCTGAGCCCTTCGCAGAGACTTTGCACGCGATCGTAATGGGCCACCGCCTGATCGAGCCAGAGCTGCTTGGCCTGTTCGGGCTTGTCCTCCCGGTACAGCGCGACGGCCTGGCGGTTCTTCACGTCATATCCTTCGAATGCGCGGGCGATTCGATCGGTGAACTCCTGCTCTTCGCTGACTGGCTCCATCCCCCGAATTTTCCCGAGCCAGGCCTGAAACTCCGGCCGGCTCCGTCTCAGCTCGCTCAGCCATTCCGGGGCGCCCCCCATCAGATACAAAGACGTCGAAAGCCCCTGCTCCAGCAGGGCGATCTGCAGCTCATAGGTGGTGCGGGACTGCTCCAGATTCCGAGTGAGCATCAGCCGAAACGCCTGCTCGGCACGCCAAGCCCAGAGCAGCACGACGCCGCTGCTGATGACCGCCAGCAGAAAGATGCCGACCAACGCGCCGCAGACTCTCTTGGAGAGGGTGAGTTTCATTGTCGAACCCTGTCTTGGGGACCTGCCATTCATACGGGCCGGATCGCCCTATGTCATGGTAACAGCCTTGCCCGGAAAAAGGAACCTCGTTCGAGACTCCTACGGTCGGGATCGGGCATCTCCCAGGTCAATCCAGTCGCAGAACCGCCGCGTCCTCACTATCGAGCGAGATGGAAACACGGCGGTTACGGATGACCAGCGACTTTCCACCAATCAGCTCGGAGATCCGATCCGGAACGCTTCCCTCGATCATGATCACTGCGTCCTGTCGCCGGTCGGTGTCGTTGAAGACGGTCAGGTACCGGTCGCCGAACCGCTCGACGTGGATGCCTTCCTTGTCCGAATGGGCCCGGGTGATCGGTTCCCAGCCCGCCTCCGCGACGAGCTTGCACAAGGGCACGTACTTCCTGAACAGGTCCCGGTCCCGCTCGTACAACTCCGGCCGGGTGAAGTAGTGCCCCTGCGAGGCGTTGTGACTGAAGAAACCCGGGAACATGCCGTACGCAAGACATCGCTTCATGTACTTCTCGACGCGGTCGTGCGAGAAGTCATCGAAGGCCGTGTTCATGAGGAAACAGTAGGGCTTGCCCTTGCACAGAGCGCGACGATAGAGCAGCTCTTCGTCGGACATCGGCCGCCAGACGCCGCTCGGATTCCAGTCGGTCTCCGTGCCCAGCACGTCCAGCAGCGGGGCCAGCCAGCAGAGGTTGTGAGGCGTGCTGTTGGCCATCATGAACCGGTCCATCGCATGGACGTCGCGAGCGATGGCCCGGACGTACTCGAACGCGATCAAGCCTCGGAAGATCGCGGGTTTTCGATCGTCGAGCGAGAACGTCAAAGGCGTCTCGGCGCCGGCGAAGTGGTCCCGCCGGAAGTCCAGCTCGTCGGTGACATATCCCTCGCTCGAATCGATGTACTCGCCGTCGAGAATGGATCGGGCATTCGATCCGTAGAGCCTCTGCTTGAGTTCGGGATTCCACTTGGTCCGGAAGTCCGTCACATCCCCTGCGATCCCAGGCATCGAGTTCATGCTCCAGACGGCCCCGTTGCACCAGGGCGTGTCGAGCAATCGAGCGACGAACTGTCCCTTCTCGTCGTGATAGCCGCTGGTGAACAGGGCCTGCGCCTGGCGGTTCTTGCCTTCGTCGGCGAGCCGCCTGGCCTCCGCCAGGGCCGCCTCCAGAGTTCGAGGCGTTCCCTCCTTCATCGCCATCCACCAGGTCATGGGCTCGGTGTAGCGGAACGTGAGCATGTCGTTCCGATCGTCCCACGCGGTCTCGTTGTCGCCCTCTTTGAACCGAAAGCCGAAGTCCTGCCAGTCGTTGACGTCGCTGATCTTGGCAAAGGGCATCCAAAGCCCCTGGCGGGCGATCCGAAGAGAGAACGGGTCGGGGAACAGTTCATAGTAGCGAGCCAGCGCCCCGCGAAAGCCCCAGGCCTTGTCGAAGCGGAACTTGCAGAACCGCAGGTGCGCCACCGGCTTCTCGGGAGTCAAACCAATGTCGTACGCCAGGAAAAGCTCCTGCGTTCCGGCGTTGTACCCCACGCGAAAGAACGCGGGGCGCGCCATATCAATGCCCAGGCCAACCCCCTGCTCCGGACCGGCCGCGGCGCCAAACGGGTACCGCGACAAGCGCCCGTTCGCGCCTGCCGCGAATCGAGCAGCGTCGAGGTACTCGCGTCCTTCCGCCACCGGCACGCCGCGTCGAGGGTCGCGAAGCCACTGCAGATCGACCGCCGGCAGCGGCACGGCGTAAATCAGCGTGATGGCCCGATCCTTGCCGGAAACATCCTGCAGCGTGACATCGAAGAAGGTAGCCTCATCATGATCCTGCGTACGACAATCGAGTGTGAGATCGATCGCCGCCTGCGAAAGACAGACGAAGTCCGTCTCGGCCGCGACGTCGCGGACCTGGAAGCCCTCCCGGCCCTGTCCCACCGGCTCGACGGGCACGCCATCGAAGAGAAAGGCCTGCACCACCTTCAACTCGGGATCGCGGAACCAGGCCTTGCCCGCGTGTCCGCGAAGCAGCATGTAGAAAGACACCGAAGCCACCGGCTTTTCCGGAAACACAAGGACCTGGGCTTTCTCCCAATCGTGTGTGCCCACGCTCCAGGAGGCCACCTGCCCCCACAGGGGCGTGCCGTCGGTGTATCGCAGATCGAGGTACAGCGAGTAGTCGTGATCCCGCGCGCCGTCGACGCCCTCGGCCCTGCTCCAGGCGACAGCCAGAATCGGCTCGGGCTTCTCCTGATTCAGGACGACCGTCTGCGAGACGCCCCGCTGGGCGCGGGAATCCGATCCGTTGTCGCAGACGAAGACGCCGTTCTCGCGCACGAACCCGCGCTGCCAGCCGGTCCAGGCGTCGGGCTTCAGGAGATTCCCGCCCGCCTGGTCCAACTTCAGGACCTTCTTGAGAACCTCGCCATCGGAAGCAATGGACGACGACGCTCCGCCCGCATCCGCGCGCACCGCCCAGAATGCGACCACGATAAGAGAGAGGAACAGATACCCCGCGCGGGACCTCACGAGTCTTGTCTTCTGCATGCCGATACCACTCCTTTCGGCAAGCATGGTACCAGACTCCGCGATCCGATGCCAGAAGGCCCAGGTTCAAAGGCCTCCCCCGTGCCGCTTGCGCCGCAGAAACAATCGGGGCCCACACCGAATGGTGCAGGCCCCGAGACATGCGAGAGTAGGCGGATACACCTCTCCTGAGAGAGGGGCCGTCCGCTCAGCGATCGCCGGCGAGGTAGCGAACCTCACTGACCGACAGAGCGCGGTTGTAGATGCGGAAGTCGTCGACCATGCCTCCGAAGTAGGCGTCGGCCTCGTACTGCGACCTGCCCAGCCAGTTCTGGGTGGTGACGCCGAGGTCCTTGGGCAGGACCGCGGTGGCGCCGCTGGCCACCACGACGCCGTCCACCTGGAGCCGCATGGTCATGGTCGCGCTGTCGATCACGACCGCGACATGGCGCCAGCCCGTCTGGAGCGGGGTCGAACCGTTGAGCCGGGATTCGTTGTTGCCGCCGTTGGTGGTGATGGCGAACCGCATCGGACTGGTCACGCCGCCGCCGCCGCTGGGACAGAAGAACATGTACGAGGTGGTGTTCGAGCCGAAGTCGAAGACCCGCTGCCAACCGCCGCCGACGCCGGAGAAGTTGACGTACGTCGAGATCGTCATATCGCTCAGCGAGCTGAGGACCGAACCGATCGGCAGCTCGACGTAGCCGTTCGTCCCGTTCAGAACGAGCGCCTGGCCGCGGCCGGCCAGCGAGTTGGTGTAGGTGACGGTCGCCATGGGCGTGCCGTGGTTGTTCCGGCCGGAACTGTCCTTGAGGTCGCCTTCCATCGTGTAGTTGGCCACAATGCCGGCGGCGCCGGGATCGGTCGGCACGACAACCTGCGGAGCGACGCTGTACAGACGGATGTCGTCGACGTAGATCGTGCCGGTCCCGCCGGAGGCGCCGTTGCCGACGCCGATCGTCAGGCTCTTGACGCTCTTGAGATTGGCGCCGGTGGAGGCCAGATCGATGTTCCACTGCTTCCACACCGGCAGCGCTGTGGCCGCAGCGCCGGAATTGTAGAGCACCTTGGTGTCGTTGATCTTCACATAGAGGGTGGCCGCGGTGTTCGTCGCATCGCCTCGGAAGTGGACGACGAGCGTCTTGACGCCGTGCTTGGTCCAGTCCTGAGCGGACTCGAAGGTGCGTTTGGCCTCGGAATAGACGGCCCCCTTGGTGTTGTCGTAGGCCAGAGGCATGGACTGGGCGCCGCCATTGACGATCGTCCGCTCGGCGAACGGCGCCTGGCTGTATCCGACGATCGAACCGTTGGTGGACGGCGTGTCGTAGCCGTCGATCCAGGTCTGGAAGATGGCCTGGCCGGCCTCCATATCGTCCTTGTAGCTCTCGAAATCATCGACGACGATGTAGTCGGCGGTCGTGAACGTCCAGACGTCGCTTGCCCAGGCCGACGGCGTCTCGGCGTTGTTGACCTCGACGACCTTCCAGTAGTAGCTCTGGCCCAGGTTGACCGAGGCCTCGTACTGCGGCTTGGCGACCGTCGCGGCCGGGGCCGTACCGTCGATGACGGCCTGCTGGTCGGCGCTCAGAAGCACCTGGTGAGAAGCCGCCTGACGTCCGGCCCGCCAGTTCAACGTCACCTGCGGGTACACGCCCGTGGCGCCGGAGGCAGGCTGGGGCTCGCGAGCGGTGACCGGAACGTAGAAGAATCGGACTTCACTGAGACCGTACTGCGGCAGGATGCCGCCCCAGTTGGTCGAGATCGTCAGCTTGACGTACTTGGCCATGACGCCGCCGAGATCGAGCGTCTCGGAGGGCAAGGCCTCGCCCGTCCCCTGGGCCAGCTCGAAATCACCGACCGCATCCCATGTGACCCCATCCGAGGAATACTCGATCGTCACATCTTTGACGCCCAACCCGAGGACCGGTTCCATCGCCTGGTTGGAGTTCCACACCATCATCTGATCGACCTTGTAGACCTGGTCGAACTCGTACTGAATCCAGGTGGGCTGGGGACCGGTCTTGAGGCTCAGCCACATCGTCTTGGCGTCGACGCCGTGCAGATCGTCGGCGTCCAGGCCCGAACGGTCGACGGTCTTCTCAGGACCCATGTCCTTGTTGTTCTGGCTGGAAGCTTTGGCCGCGACGTTCCGGATCGGATAGGAGTAGGCCTCGATGGTGAACGACCAGAGGTCGCCGCGACCGATGCTGCCATCGGCTCTGACGTCATCGACGCGCCAGTAGTAGGTCTGACCGAACGCCAGACGGCCAACATCGAACGAGTTGGCGTCCTGGGCGGCGGCGAGGGTATCGAGACTGTCGGCCGAGGCCCCGAAGTACACATTGTGGGAAACCGCTTCCTCGCTGGGAGTCCAGCTCAGGAGAACCTCCGCCGGCACTTCCGTGGCCTTGTCGTCCGGCGTGGGAGCGTAGGATTTCTGTCCGGGCACCACCAGCGGCCCCTCGACCTTGAACTCGTCGAACGCACCGAATCCCGACGTGGTGTTGTACGTGCCCTGGAACATGCCGACCTGCAGAGGCACCTCGGCCAGATCGGCTCGCGTCAGCGGCGACTGGGCCATCGCGGTCCACGTGACGCCGTCGGCGCTGGTGCGGAAATGGAACGCGCTGCCGCGTCGCTCGATCTGCAGCCACGGACGAAGGTTGAACGCCAGACCGTTGTGGCCGTTCTCGGTTCGGACGTTGTCGTTGGCGCTTCGGACGAAGTTGCCGCAGTTCCAGATCGGGAAGTAGTCCAGAGAAACCCAGTCTTCACCGGTTCCGGCGTCTTCAGGGAACGCGCGGGCCATCAGGCCGATTGTGTTGTGATAGACCGGGGATGCGGCGGTTCCCGCGTACTCGGTGACTTTCACCGTCGCGACGAAATCCCCTCTGACGACCTTGTAGAGGAACGGCCCCATCGGAGTCCAAGGCTCGTGCCAGTACGCGCCGGTGGATTCCAGGAACAACTGGCCGGGACGGGCGGTCGAGATGTTCAGGGCGGACGCCGTCTCGCCCGGCCCGGCGCCGAGGAAGCCGTCCCATGAGGTCCCTGCGACGCCCTTGGCGAGGAAGTCGTGAGGGGTGTCGAAATTGTCGCTGAACACCGCCGCCCCAGCCGCGCCGCTCATGCTTACCAACGCGGTCAGACAAAACCAGTAAACCCATTTCCTGCACATGCCTCTAACCTCCAAAGGAATGTATAGCATGCTGTTCTGCCCTGCACAATGCACTGCGATGAAAGCCCCGGTCGCACTCATCCGGCGACCGGGGCTGAACCTTCTTTCGGAGACCCTTACGGCTGACTCGTCTCAATGCTGAACATCTCAAACGCGGCGTAGCCTGCACTGTCTGAGAAAACCGCGTGATGCAAACCGATCTGGACCGGCAATCCGTCGAAGTCCTTCCGCTCCAGCGGGGACCGGGCCATCTCCTGCCACGCCTGCCCATCCGCACTGACTCGGAAGTGGAACGTGTTGCCCTTGCGCTCGATCTGCAGCCACGGGTGCAGGTTCCATCCGAGACCGTTGTGGCCGTTCTCTACTCGCGTGCCATCGTTTGCGCTGCGAACGAAGTTGCCGCAGTTCCAAATCGGGAAGTAATCCAGCGAAACCCAGTCCTCGCCGGGACCGGCGTCGGCATCCTCGACGTTGCGCACCATCAGACCACAGCTATTATGATAGACCCAGGCGTCCGGCGTCCCGGCGTACTCGGCCACTTTCGCGGTGGCGACGAAATCGCCCGCGACCACCTTGTACAGCAGCAAACCTAGGGGATTCCACGGCTCCGACCAGACGCTGTTGGTGGATTCAAGAGAGAGCAGGCCGTCCCGACTCATCGAGGTATCCGCGACCGCCTGGATCTCGTTCACATCGCCGACCAACCCGTCATAGGCGGTTCCTGCGACGCCATCGGCCACGAAATCGTGCGGCGTCGTGAAATCGTCGTGGAACTTGCGCGTCGCCAGCACGAACTCATCGAACGCCGCATACCCCACGGCGCCGGAATAGACCGCTTGGTGCAGGCCGATCTGGACGGGCAGATCGTTGAAATCCTCGCGCACGAACGGATCGCCGAGGTCTTCCCACGTCTGGCCGTCGGCGCTGGTCCGGGCATAGAACGTGTTGCCCTTGCGCTCCACCTGGAGGTATGAATCCGCGTTCCAGGCCTTGCGGTTGTTTCGCGGCTCGGTGCGAACGCCGTTGTCGGCCACGCGCACCATGTTCCCGCAATTCCAGATGGGGAAGTAATCCACGCTGATCCAGTCCTCGCCCTCGTCGGCATTGGGATCGGTCACCTTGCGCGCCATCAGGCCGCAACTATTGTGATACACCGGGGTTTGGGCCGTGCCCGCATAGCCGGTGACCTTCACGGTGGCCACGAAATCGCCCGCGACGATCTTGTACAGGAACGGACCCAGCGGACTCCACGGGGCCGACCAGACGCTGCCGCTCGACTCCAGATAGAGCTGGCCCGGATAGTCGGGGTTCGCGGTGGTCATCGCATTGGCGGTCTCGTTCACATCGAGTCCCACGAGACCATCCCAGAACGTCCCTTCCACCCCCTCGATCAGGAAATCACGCGCCGACTCGAAGTCCTCCCGCACGGGGAACGTGGTGGCCACAATCTCCTCGCCGGCCACGAAGGACCAGATGTCGCTTTCATGCGTGCTCCCATCGGATGCGATCTCATCCACGCGCCAGTAGTAGGTGGTGCCTCGGACCAGCTCCAGCTCCACGAGGTAGCTGGTCTCGGCCTGCGTGGCCATCCATTCCAGATTGTCCGGATCCGAACCCAAGAACACGTCGTGCGCGAGGGCCGTGTCGCCCGCGACCCACTCCAGCCGCACGTCGCCCACTACGCGAGCGCCGTTCTCCGGACTCTTGAGAACGGCCTTGAGCTGCGCAAACGACTCCACGTGGAACTCGTCGAACGCCGCGTAGGCAGGGTTGTCGGAATAGGCCGACTGGAACACCCCGACCTGCAACGGAACGTGGGCCAGATCGTTCCGCGTCAGCGGTGACTGGGCCATCTCCGTCCAGGTGACGCCGTCGGCGCTGGTGCGGAGATGGAACCGGTTGCCCCGTCGCTCGATCTGCAGCCAGGGATTCAGGTTCCACGCGCGGCCATTGTGGCCGTGTTCGGTGCGGATGCCGTCGTCGGCGCTGCGAACGAAGTTGCCGCAGTTCCAGATCGGGAAGTAGTCAAGGGAGACCCAATTCTCACCGGGGCCGACGGTCCCATCCGGAAAGGCACGAGCCATCAAGCCGGCGTTGTTGTGATAGACCGGGGTCTCCGGAGTCCCCGCGTAATCGGCGACCTTGACCGTGGCGATGAAATCGCCTTCGACCACCTTGTACAGAAACGGGGGCATCGCCGTCCATGGAGAGTCCAAGGCCGCTCCCACCGACTCCAGGTACAACTGACCCGGCCTGGCAATCGAGGCATTGATCGCCGCGGCGGTCTCGCCGGCGCCAAGACCCAGGAATCCGTCCCATCCGGTCCCGGTTACCCCGTCGGCGAGATAGTCCTTCGCCGTCTCGAAATTGTCGCTGAACACCGCGGCCTGAGCCGCGACCGCTACGATCAGGACCAACGGAACACAGAGCAGATAAGGCAGTCGCTTACACATGGTTGTCCTCCTTCCACACACTCTTCGAGATGCACCCTGCGTATACAGGGACACTTTGCCACGGAGGATATTATAGAAGCAAGAGCAAACAGAGGCAATCTCAATAGCCGGAAAACAGGTATTTTAGGGCATTTCGAGTCACAAAACCCGCGCAGGCAACCGCGTTCAAGACGTATTGTCGCCCTTTTGCGTCATGCCCCTGCTGACGGAGGCGAACCACCCGAATGAACGTCATCAGCCCCAGCAAGCAGAAGTCCGTCGGCCGTCACGGAACCACTTGCACTTTGATGATCGCGGCCTCGCTGCAGCGGACGCCGTCGAGGACCCAGAACTTGTACTCGATCGTGCCGGCCTTGTCGGGGGCTTTGAGTCGAGCCACCGGGCCCTGATGCCGGTCCCTCTGCAACCACTGGCCCTGCTCGCCCCAGCGGTAGTGCAGCGGCTGGCCTTCGGGGTCGTAGCTCTTGGAGCCGTCGATCTCGAACTCCTGGCCGCAGCGAACGGTCATCTCGGCCGGAGCGACCGCGACGGGCCGCTTGTTGATCTCGCGAATCGCCTCGGGAATCGGCTTGCGAACCACAGGCGTGGGCTCAGCCGAGGGCGGCAGGTTCGTGCGAATGGGGTACTTGCCGAGGACCTGGTTGCCCGAGAGGAACGCGTCGTTGAACGCCATCAGGTCCATGAACTGGATTTCTTCGTGTTGACCTGCAACGATCTTCAGCAGGAGCAGACCCTCGACCGTCCAGACGTTGGGCGTGAACGCGGTGTCGGTCTTTGCGCCGCCGAACGGATTCCAGACGGGGATCGATCCGTCGACCGGGTCGGTCTCGGGGTCGTCCCACTCGCCGTCCGTCTCGTTCGGAAACACGAAGCGGCCCTCCTCGTCGGTCTGGCCGAGGAACTTGGGCCGATCCGTGAAGTACTTGGCGCCGCTGTCCTGCACAGGGACCTGCGAGACGTGATGGACGTACACCGCGGCCCCTTTGAGCGGCTGGTCGTCGCGGTCATAGACGAGCAGCCAATTGGCCCGGGTGGGAATCAGACGTCCCTGCGTGCCCCAGAACCGATCCTGGCGGTAGCCTTTGTAGTGCTTGATGTGGCCCGCCTGCGAGGAGTGCAGCCATTGCTGGCAACTGTCCATCAGCGAAGGATACGCGCCGCCGCAGGGGATGTTGACGCCAGGCGAGAACGGCATCAACTCGTCGCCCTCGATCACAGGCAGCAGCGGAGAGCCGGCGTACGGCTTGCCTTGTGCATCGGTCAGGAAGATGTTGGAGGCTTTCACGCCGTAGCCGTAGAGATCGGGCTGGCTCAGGATCGTGTGTCCGAACTCGTGGATGATCGCGGCGTCCACCGTCGTGAAATCCACCGGCTCATCGACGGGGAACCCGCCGTCGTAGTAGACCGCGTCGCGGTTGTACGGCTGGTCGTCCCACGAGCAGTCCTCCAGCGCGGTCACCGCGTCCACGCGGTAGGCCTCCTCGACGCCGTAAGGCCCGGTCGTCGGCCAGACCGCCTCGGGGAGCATGACATCCATGCGAAGCTTCTCCGCGAGAAGCCAATCGTAATAGCTCAACGAGCCGACGTGATTGATCTTCTTCTCGGCCAGGCACGATTTCAGCACGGCGGGCCGATAGCCGAGTTGGACCGGTCTCGCGTCGGTCCGCTCGATCGATTCGTTGTTGGCCTCGCAGAACTCGTCGATCCGCTGGTCGGGATCGAGCCGCACTCGCATCCACTGGGGCTTGGCGGGATACGCGAACTTGAACTCCACCGCGGTCTCCTCGCCCGACGCCAGATCGCGATCGATAGTCGCGGCGAACGTCTTCTCGGGCGAAAGGGACGGATCGAATCGATAACTGTTCGTCTCAGCAACCGGGACAAGCTCCAGCCGGACCTCTGCCCCGGCGGGCAACGTCGCCGGACCGAAGTTGCCGACTCGCACGCGCGCGGTCATGTTCTCCCCAGCGGCCGGGCGGTCCTTGACCGCATCGTTGCGGTACCGCGGGTGCAGTTCGAGACAGATCAGATCGAAGTCCGGCTTGTCGGGCGAGATCACGTCCAGCGAATAAGCGGCTTCACGACCCCTGAACTTGGCGCGGATTTCACAGCGGCCGGGCTTGAGCCCCTTCACGCGACCGTTCTCATCGACGGTGGCGATGGACGTGTCCCCGCTCGACCAACTGATGAACGGTTTGGCGTCGAAGTATCCCCATTGGCCATAGCGTGCCGCGAACTCCGTGACCGGCTCCCATCGTCCCTCGCGTCGGGCCTGAAGGCCGAACTGCTTCTCGAAGCCCGCGACGACGCGAGAATCCGCCGGCACTCGCTGCGGCTTGGAGTCGATTCGAATCGCGTCATACGGAGCGGTTCGGAAGAAGTCGCGGTACACCGTGGCCATGAGTCCCCAGGAGTTCTCGGCGTCGAGCCGGTCGCGACAGATCAGCTCATCGAAATCCGCCTGCGACGAAGGGTCGCCGATCCAGAGACGCTTGTCGGCCATCGTCGACGGATCGAGGAATCGACAGCCGCCGGCGATGGGACCATCCACCGCCACGTGATCGATCCACAGGGGAAGACCGACCGGGTGATCGCCGTTGTGGAACCAGGCGACGACGACTTGATGCCACTGTCCGGCCCGCCAGGCGGCGACGCTGCTTCGCGAGACCGTGACCTTCTCAGGGCTGGCCATCACGAACCGCAGCATCCCGGCGGCGGATTTCTCCACGAGCAGTCCGTTGCAGGCGGGGTCGCCGATGCGAAGCAGGCGGTGCGTCTGGCCGTCGTCGCCATTCCATTTCGGCCGGACCCAGAAGCTGATGTAGCCCTGTCGCTGCTGCAGCGTGGGCCATTCCATCGGCGAGGCGGAAGTCAGTGACACGCCCTGGCCGCATGTGCCCTCGACCGCAGGCAGAGTATCCGAAGGAGCCGGACTCCTGGCGGCGCCGGCCACGGTGGCATCGGTGAACCAGGCCAGGTGCGTCTCGGCCCCGCCAACCGAACCGGCCAGCGTGCTCAAGAAGACACCGGCCGCGATGAACCTGCGAAATTGCGTCGTGCCCAACGATCGATACTCTGCAACCATCCAGTCACTCCTTACGCCTGTCAAACAACACAGTCATCTCGCCTGACTTCAAGGCATCCGGCACAGGCCTTCGAATCGCACGTTCCACGTCCCGTCTTTCGGGAATCCCGGCGAGGACCCCTCGGGACAGCCGTCCCAGCCTGCGGCCATCATCGCCACTGCGGTCAGCAGGCCGCCGTTGCCGGGCAGGTACAGAGGCAGGCGGGTCGCCTGGTAGTTGTGCCCGTTCGCCAGGTAGCGGTTCTTCGGCGACTCGAGGAACAGGGCATCCACCGCCTTGGCGGGCTCGCCCAGTCGGGCGGCCGTCATGGCGAGCATAGGATAGTCCCAACCCCACGTGCTCGGCCAGTCCCAATCCGCCAGAATGCTGTCGTAGGTCCGCTTCATCACCACAGGATCGATGAACGGTTTGGAAAAAGGTACGAAGCCCAACGCCGCGACCATCGTCGGGTGATCGCGTCGAATCGTGTACGGCGGGGTCTCGATCCCCGTGTAGATTCCGTCGCGGATCGTGGGTCGTGAGAGGCGGTTGATGACGTCGTCCCACTTGGGATGTCGCTCCATACCGAGGCGCTGACGCCAGCTCTGGGCGACGTCGAGGGCCCATCGCCAGTAGGCCAGTTCGAACGTGGGATTGAGGTTGCGGGCCCGGTCCGAGCCATAACTCTCCTGGGCGGGGATCATCGCAGGCCCCAGCACATAACGACGGTTCGCTTCATCCCACACGGCATAAGACACCATGAACTGGGCGGTTTCGAAGACAATCCGCCGATAGCGGTCCAGAGTCTCGCGGTCGGGTCGGGCGCGGTAGCACAACTGGGCATAGTAAATGGGATGAGGCTGCTGCCAGATCAGGAACACACCCACACTGCTGGGGCTCTCGCGTCCGTCCGGGCCGACCATCTTGGGCCAGCGAGCGCCGTCGTAGCCCTGCAACCTGGCTGTGCCCTGGGCCAGCGGGAGGATCGATTCGTACCAGGCCAGGCTTCGCTCCAGAAGCTCCAGCCGATTCCAGAGAGCGAAGTGCACGCCGTGCCACCAGTGCATTTCGAGGTGCGACTTGCCATGCCAACTGTTGCAGGTCAGGCCTGTCTCCTGGGGCGGACGCGAGCCGGCGCATTGGATCGCCGTGAGATATTGCGAGAGCACAACCCTTCGCTCCAGTTCAGCGGCGCGGGGATCGGTGCAGAGGGAGAAGTCGATCGCTCCGCCGGAGAGCCAGAAGCGACGCCAATGATCGGCCGACGCGGCGCGGACCTCGTCGAAAACAGGCATCGGCTCGGCGATCTCGTTCGGCGAAAACGCGATGACGAACTCCAGCGTGGCCCCGCCCTGCAGATAGATCTCATACTCATGCTCGGAAAGCATCTGCATCCGCCCGCCCGGCGACCACACAGCGCAAACGTAGTAACGGTCTGCATCGAGAGTCCGCGTCCAATCCGCCTGCCGGTCGGCGACGTGGCAGACCGTCTCGTGCCGATCGTCCAAACCCCACTGGGCGTCTCGTCCCCATTCCATGCTGCCATAGGGAAACGCCAGACGGATCGACAGCCGCTGGTTCTCCAGCAGAGGCGACTCAATGCGAACCGCCAGCAGATCGCGGGTCGGGTGGCAGACTGTGCCGACACTTACCGGCTGTCCGTCCACCTTGAAACGACTGGAGAGCATGCCCGCCCACAGATCCAGGGTTTGGGCGGTCTCGGCCAGATCGTCGATCCCGGCGGGTGAACCATCCGCCTTGGCGAGGTGCAGCCCGATCCGGCCCAGATGCAGCCGATGCGGATTGGCCCGAAGCCAGTTCGCGGCGGGCGAGTAACCGCCCGAGGGAGCGCCGCCGGCCGCGTACGGCACCTTACGCCCCGCTGTCGTGTACTCGCTCAAGGCGTCCGACAGCGTGTAGCCCTTCGGATTCGGCTCGCTGTGCCAGCCCCACTGGGACAGCGTGCCCAGCGACATGCCCTTCTGGTGATACTCGGGAAACGTCTGAAGACCGGTGATGTCCGCGGTGAAAGCGAACTCGCCGTTGCCGACGCTCAGCGGGGTCAAAGGATCGGGCTTGCTGAGCGTGACGTTGTGCCGGGTCACCAGGGCATGGCGGTCGATCCCCTGGGAATCGGCCGTATGGGCCGAGACCCATCCTGCCAGGACAATCGTTGTGAGAATCATGGGATGAGAACTCATGGCAGAGGACCGAACTTCTTCACCATCTGATCGTGTTTCGCCTGCCGTCGATCGATCAGACTCTGGATCCGCTCCGCGGCCTTCATCGCCTTCTCCTGGCGGGCCAGATCGCGGATCGCGGTCAGTTCCTGGATCGCTTCATCCAACTCGGTCCGCAACTGCCAGGGCCCCTTCAAGACCGCGACCTGCTCCTCGATGTCGGCCAAGACCTTCAGATGTTCCTCCCAGCGGACCCGGCTCGCCCGACGAAACTCATCCCTCTCCCGTTCGGACAGGCTCGCCCACCCTTCAGGAGCCGGCATGGCCCTGCCCGCTTCGTCGAACGCGGCGCGGAGCTTCACCCCGTCGGCCTGGATCGCCTGAATCGCCTTGTTCTGCGACTCCCGCCATTGCAGCCATCGCTGACGGGCCGCATCGTCCTGTTGCGCGATCGCCAGGGCCGCCCCCAGAACCAACATTCCGCCAATCAGACGCCTTCTCATGGTAGCATCCTCTCAAGAACATCCGCCGATCGCGCCGCAGAGGTCTCTGCTCACCGCCTTGCGACAGCCGGTGACGATCAGATCGTGATCCCGCTTGACTTCGACGATCGCGTACGAGTTGTTCTCCAGGCCTGAACCCTCCACGACCCCTTTGAGGGTGTAGTAGTGGATTCCCTCGATCCGGCTGTAGGCCCCCTCGTGATGGTGGCCCTGAAAGACCGCAAGAACCCTGTCCGACTCCTGCAGGACTCGCCGGACCTCGGGGGCGTTCTTCACATAGACCGCGCCTTTGCCATCGAGCAATTGGTGGATGAAAACGACGGCCGGCCCTTCGCACGCCGCCAGATCCTGCCGCAGCCAATCGAGTTCATGGGCCGGGATATTCGCATCCGTCCAGTCGAAGTTGCCGTGGTCGTAATCGCGGCCGTCGGCTCGATAGTTCGCGTCGAGCGCGACGCAATGCAGACCTTGGACGTCGAACGAGTAGTAGCTGCGTCCGGCCTCGATGCCTGTGTTCTCGACATTGTCGAGGAACTGTTTTTTCGACAGACTGTCCATATCGTGGTTGCCGAGCACATGATAGCGCCGTCCCTGAAATCGGCGGAACACGGCCTCAACCTCGCGAAGATAGACCAGCGTTCGGCTCTCGACCGGCGGCGAGTTCTGATCCTTGAAATCGCCGAGTTCGATCACGAAATCGACGCGTTCGGCGTTCATCCGGTCGATGCATTCGGAGAGCTTCTCCAGCGACTCGCGGTAAAACCGCGTGCCGGACGGATTCGCGTCGGCGTAGTGACAATCGGTGACGATGCCGAAGCGCACGGCGCGGCGATCACGCATCGACGGATTGCCGGCGACGCAGGAGAGCGAAACGAGGGTCGGCCCGGCGGCGATGGCCGCAGCAGATTGCAGGAAAGCCCGGCGGTTCGCAAGCCGCGACCGCACAAGATGAATCCTCTCGTCATGACGACTCTGGTTCATAGCTCACCTCGCCGATTCGGCGGTCCCGGCGACGGGCCAGCCATCGTCGCTCCAGGTCAACGGTCGGATCGCATATTTCGAGTCGCCGCGACGCGTGGCGCCGTCGTAGAAGTGCATGCCGAGCCAGTACCGGTCGCCCTCTTTCCAGATGCCCGCGTGGCCGGGACCGATGAACGGGCCGTCGGTGTCGAGCAGGAGCGTGCCGCCGCCTTCGAGCATGTCCTTGTCCTCCTTGTCGAGGTAGGGCCCGGTGATCGTCGGACTGCGGCCGACCCGCATGTTGTACGTGCTGTTCAAGCCCCGACAGCACATGCCCCAATTGAGGAACAGGTAGTATGCGCCCTTGTGGTGATAGATGAACGGGGCCTCGATCGAATCGTAATGCGCCAGCGCGTGGACCGGCGAATCAGGGGAGATTCGCTTGCCGGTGGCGGGGTCGAGTTGGATCAGCTTGATGCCGCCCCAGAAGGAGCCGAAGGACATCCACAGATTGCCCGCCTCGTCTGCGGTGACCGCGGGGTCGATGGCGTTGAAATCGTCGCGGGGGCTCGATTGCACGACAATGCCGCGATCCTCCCATTCGTAGGCCGGATCGCACGGGTCCAGCGTGACGTTGGTCGCCAGGCCGATCGCGGAGGTGTTCTTGCCGAAAGTCGAGACGGAGAAATAAAGCAGATACTTGTCTCTCCAGTGAATCACGTCGGGCGCCCAGAAGTCCAGCCCGCTGCGATTGCCAGGCACCGCCTGGGCCACCCACTCGGGCGACTTGCTGAACGTCTGCGGCCCGCGTTCCCACGTGACCAGATCTTTCGAATGGAAGCTGGGCATGCCCCGTCCGGTGCAGAAGATCCAGTACCGGTCCTTGCACTTGACGATGGTGGACGGGTCATGGACGCGAATTTCGCGATTTCCCATCTTCTGCAGGAAGGCGGTGACGTTCGGATCGGCGGGCAGTTCAGGAGGCCGGTTCGGTCGGGAAGAATCGGGCTGGGCCCACCCTGCCGCTGTCGCCGAAACGAGGACGCCCAATACTGCGATAGAAAGGTGATGAGCCACGGCCTGGCCTCCCGTGCGACGTTATTCTTCCAGATACTTACGATCGGATCTCCAGGAAATTGCCTTTCTGGCCTGCGTCCGTAGCCGACGCGTTACAGTCAGCCCTTTATGCAGGCTGGCTCACTATCCCATGATACAAGGGCTGCTCTTCCGCGTAAAGCTAGACGGCAGGCCGACGCAGGCAACAGCCCTGAGATCACAGTACTACCGGCCCCGTCATGTCGCCGACTTCAGGATCGCGCAGCCGAAGATGCCGCCGGCGGTCTTCCCGGGATGAGCCTGGAACTTCACCGTCACGGCCTTCTTGTTCGCCAGGAGCTCCTTCGGCAGCGGATAGGTCTCGTCGTAGAACTCGCCGGGCCGGTTGTTCTCGAGCTTGAGCGAGGCGAGTTTCACGCCGTCCACGAGGATGTCGAACTCGCGTCCGCCGGCGTCGCTGCCCCAGAAACCGATCCGAAGCTCCTGCGGCGTATCCGGCAGGACCTTAAGGTCATAGGAGAACCAGCCGCCGTCGCTTGCGTGTCGCCAGGAACGGCCGAAATGGAGTCCTTTGGCCGTCCGCTCGCCCTGCATGGCGTGGGTGCGTTCGGAATGCGCATCCGCAATCTCGACTTCGTCGACCGTTCGCGATTTCAGATCGGCCCGGAGGTTCTCCTCGGCGACGTAGGCAGTGTGCGCCGGGCTGCCCTTGCGGAAGGCCCGCCAGTAGACCGCGTACCGCTCCCCGAAGAGCTGATGGTACGGCACAAGCGTGATGTTCTTCTCCAGGCCAATCGTACGGAACACCGGCGGGTCCTCGGAGACCCTTTCGAGACACTGTGTCAGATCGTCACCGACCGCCAGCAAGACCGGCGCTTCGGCAATCTGATTCAGCGGGAACCGCGACCACTGATCCTTGAGGTAGACCAGGTTGTCGGTCAGTCCCTCGCCGCCCAGCTTGCCGGCCAGGACGAGCGGGCCGTAGAGGAAGGCGACAAGGTTCTTGTCGTCCGGCATCGGCTCGGCCCGCAGGCTCATGGGCAAAGCGACGTCGATCCGGTCGCCATCGGCCCACGTCCGCCGAATCGTCGCGTAGCTCGCAGGTTTCGAGTCGACCGCAAGCGGCGTGCCATTCAGTTTCACAACCGCCCCGCGGACCGCCCAGCCGGGGACGCGAACGCGAAGCGAAAACTCCTTCGGCTGCTCCGTGCGAATGACGAGACGGGTGCTCGGTTCGTTCGGCCAACGCGTCTCTTGCCTGAGACGAACGCCCTTGGCCGACCAGTCCAACTCCGACGCGATGAAGAGGTTCACGAAGACGCCGTCTTCGTCATGGTAATAGACCGTGTCGCCGTACTTGGCGTGGTTCTCCAGGCCGCTGCCGGTGCAGCACCAGAAGCACTCCGTCGGCAGGTTGAATACCTTCCACCGCCCGGGAGCGAGAGTCACGAAATACATCATCATGCCGGTCCGCGGGTCCTGCGTGCTCAGGATGCTGTTGAAGAGAGCTTTCTCATAGTAGTCCATGTACTCGGGCCTGGGGTCCCAGGAGTACAGATGCCGCGTGAGCTTGAGCAGGTTGTAGGTGCAGCAGGTTTCCTGCGTGTGGTCGCCCAGTTCGTTCGCCAGTTGGTCGGGGTCGGTCCGCCAATGTTCGTCGTTGCTGGTGCCGCCGGTGCAGTAGCAGCGGTGGCCCACAACCTGACGCCAGAAATATTCCGCAATCCCGCGATCCTGCTCGTTGCCGGTCACCTCGTACTGCCTCGCGGTCCCGATGATGTTGGGAATGAACGAGTTGACGTGCTGGCCCTTGAGCTGGTCGCGTCCGGCCGCCAGCGGCTCGACGTACGACCGCTGTACGAACCGACGGGACAGAGCCAGGTGGTCCGCATTGCCGGTGACCGCGTAGAGGCTCGCCAGGACGTCGTTCATGCCGCCTTGCTCGGTGCCGTTGAGCATCTGCTGCATCTGCTCTTCCGAGAGCTTGTCGCAGCGACCCTTGCACCAGCGGGCCATGCCTTCGAGCACCTCCAGCGCCTGGCGGTTGCCGCAATAGGTGTACGAATCGAGCAGCCCGGCCATGATCTTGTGCAGCGTGTAGTACGGCGCCCAGACCTGCCGGCGGGCCTCGACGCGATCGATGAACGACTCGGGATACGCGCTCAGATAGCCGCTGGCTCCCAGGGCCTTCTGGCACTTGGCCAACTCGGTCACGAGCGTATCGGCGCGGGCCTTGAGCCGCTCATCGCCCGTGCTGGCGTACATCAGGGCGCAGGCCGAGAGGTAGTGGCCCATCGTATGGCCGCGAAGTTCCGAGCCCTCCCATCCGCCGTAGGCCTTGGCCGGCGCGGGGAGTCCCGCCGTAACGCGGAACATGTGCAGCAGGCGGTCGGGTTCGAGGGACAGGATGTACTCGCGGTCGCGGCCCATCGCCTGAGCGAACGGCCCGTCGAGCAGTCGCACATCCTGCAGAGCAAACGCTCTGGCCTTGAGCCGTGCCGCCGACGGATCAGCAGCCCCGACCGCGAACGGCGATACACCCATCGTGACAACCAGACACCCGAGCCACGCACGCACAAGCTTCATAGCCGACCTCCCAATGCATTCGTCGTTTGCCGCTGCCACCGGAAATTTGAGTCGCCGTTCTGCGGCAGTCCTGAGATGATAGCTCCCTTTCATTTCCCGGTCGAGATCGTAACGACCGCGGCCGACAGAGCCGGTAGATCGACCGTGGCCTTCCCGCCTTCGGTCTTCACCGCCAGATCCTGCACCTTCACGCGGTCGGGCTCGGCCAACGTGTTTCGGGCGTCGAGACCGCCGGGAGCGACCATCCGAGCTTTCGCCGCGGACACCGGGCCGGGCAGGGACAATTCCAACGAGACCGCCTCGCGGCCGGGATTGACCACCTTCACGATCACAGCGCCGTCCGCGGGCCGGCGGGTCGCCGACACGTTGAGCGAACCGGCCTGGCCTTCGACCGCCACTCGCTCGGGGGCATAGTGATCGCGCCAGAGCTTCATCACGACATAATTCGGCGCCGCGAACCACGAGCATTGGTCGAAGTTGATGAAGGCGTTGTCCCAGTCGGTGGCCGAGACGTGGCGCAGGAACAGCGCGGGCCCGCCGATCTCCAGGATGTCGCCGCAGCGTTCGAAGGCGTTGAGCAGGCCGCCGCAATACAGGCCCGTCCGCCAGTCGGTGCTCTGGGCGTTCCACTCGGAGACGTAGATCTTCAGGTTCGGGTTGGCCGACTTGGCGATCAACTCGCCGACCTCGCGGAAGAACCGCTCGTAATTCTCCGGCCCGCGGGCGAACCGCTGCGGATCTTCGTAGTGATGGATGCTGATGTAGTCGATCGCCTGGGCGGCCTTCTCGATCACCGTCCGATTGTACGCCATGCCGCTGCCGTCGCGACCCAGGCCGCCGCTGCCGCAGGCTGCCAGCTTGATCGTGGGGTCCGCCTTCCTCATCAGCGGCGCGATCTTGAGGATCCGCTCGGCGTATTGATCCGCCGGCGTGTGCCAGGTCTCGTTGTCGATCTCCCAGTACTTCACGTTGTACGGCTCGCGATGCCCGTTGGCGGCGCGGACCTTGCCCCATTTGGAGTCGGCGGGACCATTGCAGTACTCGATCCAGTCGAGGATGTCCTGCGTGTAGTCGTGCGTCTCGGAGTCGTTGTTCCAGGCGGGAAAACCGAGATTGACGACGATCAGAGGCTCGGCCCCCACGCGACGACACATCTCGATGAATTCATCCGTGCCGTAGTTGTATACGTCCAGGTCGTCCCAGATCTCACGGGGATGGGGCAACCGTTTGTGCTGCGGCCCGATCCCCTGCTTCCACTGGTACGACGACGCGAAGCACCCGCCGGGCCAGCGAATGATAGGCGGCCGCAGCTCGGCCACCGCCTGCAGCAGGTCCGGCCGGAACCCGCCCTTCTCGCGCCAGCTCTTCGGCATCACGCTGACCTGATCGATCCACACCTCGCCCTCGCCCCGCGCCCCGACGCGCAGCGTCGCATTGGCGCAGGACCACTCGGGCCTGAGCGAGAACTTGAACTCCTGCCATTTCGAGGTCGGCGCCTTCATCGGCAGCACGACCTCCTGCCCCGTCTCGTCCGCAAACGTCACAATCAGTCCGTGCTTGGCCGTGCCCCTGGCCCACAGCGAGCCCTGGTACGTCTCGCCGGCACGCATGCAGAACCCTGTCTGCTGCAATCCGCCGCCCTTGGGCCCTGTGACGATCCGCTGTGCGGTGGCGCTATTCAGAGGATCGGCCCGGTCGATGTACACCTTCGCCCCGTCGTACGTCTGCCAGAAGCTCGCGGCGTTCTCCGTCGTCAGGCTCTTGGGCAAGCCATCGTACAGGACCGCTCCGTCGAGCCCGGTCACCGTGAGATTCCGAAACGCCGCCTGGGTCCCCCAGGTGCCGATGCCGACTTTGCCCGACAGGTGCGCCCGCTGATCGTCGGTGAAGTCGATGATCCGGTCCTCGCCCAGCCAGACCTGGAATCGCGCCCCCTCGCAACGGACCTTGATCTTGTACCACTTGCCCGTCTCGATCCGACCGCGAGGCTGCGGCCCGACGACTCCCCAGCGGTTGCCGTCGGCCAGGCCTCGCTCGATGGCGTGACGCTCGTTGTTCCAGCCGCCCAGGTTGCACCAGTAGAATTCCTTGTCGTTCTTGACGCGGAACAGGATCAGAAAGCCCTCCTGCCCCGCGGTCTTCTTCGCTTCCAGCGTGTACTCGTAGTCTTTCCAGCCCTCTTCGCCGAACGTCAGCCGGACGTTCGTCCCCATGCCCTCCTGTACGATCTGTCCGTCCTGGATCGCCCACTGGCCGAACGGGTTCTGCTCGAAGCTGCGGTTCCAGACCAGGTCGCCCCAGAGCCCGCCGTGGCAGGAATGATAGATGTGTTCGAGGAAATGTCCGTAGATCTTCTCATCAACCCGGTTGACCACCGTCGCGGGATCGATCGACAGTGAGACCTTCTGCTGAGCCGAGACTGTGTTCGACAAGACCGCCAGCACCGCGGCCAACATCATCATACTCTTCATAGAGTCAGACCTCCTTCAGGGGAACAAAATCCGAAATCCGAATATCGAAATCCGAAACAAATCCAAAGGACCAAAACCCAAATGACCGAAACGCTGTCGCGATGCGGGACGCTCCGTTTCGAATTTCGAGCTTTGGTCATTCGTGTTTGTCTCGGATTTCGAATTTCGAATTTCGATATTCGTGCTTTCTTATCTGGGTGCATGCTTCTTTCGGTAATCGCGCAGGCTCATCCCCGTCTCCTTGCGGAAGTACCGCGCGATGTGCTCGACACCGTCGAATCCGCCGTGCATCGCGATCTCGGTAATGCTCATGTCCGTGCCGATCAGCAATTGGATGATGTGGCCCACCCGCACCCGGCGGATCTCCTGGTGCACCGATCGTCTCAGGATCGCCTTGAACCGCTTCTCCAGCACGCGCCGGGACACGTTCGTCGCTTCGACCACGTCGTTGACCTGGATCAGGCGGTTGGGGTTTCGGCGGATGAACTGCAGTGCAGCCGAAACGTCAGAATCGCTCACCGCCAGCACGTCGGTCGACATCCTCGTCGCGATGTGCGTCGGGCTCACGCCGATCGCCTGGCCCGTCATCGGCTCGCCTTTCATCAGCCGGTCCAGCAGCCGGGCGGCCTCATATCCGGCGCTCTCGGTGTTCAACGCAATGCTCGATATCGGCGGATCGGCCAGGTCGCAGATCAACACGTCGTTGTCCACCCCCAGGACCGCCACGCGGTCGGGCACGTCGTAGTTCGCCTGCTTGCAGGCCTCGACCACCTGCAGGGCCCGGTCGTCGTTGCAGCACATCACCGCCACCGGCTTGGGCAGCGATCGCAGCCACTCGACGATCAGACTCTGTTCGTTGCGGTCGTTCCGGGGCCCCCTCGTTCCCGCAGAGACTGGCGAACGATACGCATTGACCTCGAAGCCCGCCTGCGCCAGACGCTGCGCGAAGTGCTGGCCGCGACCCCGCGACCAGGCGAACTCATCGAGCCCGCAATACGCGAAGTGCTGAAAACCGCGGTCCAAAAAGTGCTCTGCGGCCATGTATCCGATCGCATGGCTTTCCGTGATGATCGCCGGGAACGGGGAGTAGCTCTCGCGGTTGTGCTGCGCGTAGATCACCGGGATTCCCGAATGGGCCAGACCCTCCACCACCCCGACGTCGCGCACGATCGCGCCGCTGATCTTCAGGTGCTTCCATTCCGGCAGCGACGAATCCAGCGCCCCGGTCCACCGGTACACCTGCCAGGGGCCGTGCAGCCGGGAGTACTTGGCGATCCCGTGCAGCAACCCCCGCCCGAATTCGCGCGACGTCTCCACGAACAACAGCACGGACGGTGATTCCCCGTTGTGGGACAATTCCGCCGGCTTCCCCACGATCTCGTCGACCATAGCAATACGCCTTACCCGCAAAAACTCATTCGTTCCAGGCGGCCATGCCTACCAACATCCCCATCGGTCACCCTTGTCCGTAATAGGCGCCCCGGCCGTGTTTTCGCAGATAGTGGCGGTCGAGCAGGGACTGCCCGATCGGCGGCTGCTGCGGATTCACCTGGATCGTGCCGAACGCCATCTTGGCCACCTGCTCCAGGACCACCGCGTTCTCCACGGCCTTCTCAGGGCTTGGACCCCACGTGAACGGTCCGTGATTGGCGACCAAGACCGCAGGGATCTGCATCGGGTCCATCCCGGCGAACCGCCGGACGATCACTTTGCCGGTGTTCTCCTCGTAGGGCCCGCCGATCTCCTCGTCGGTCATCGGGTCGGTCACCGGGATCGGCCCATAGAAGTTGTCCGCGTGCGTGGTGCCGAAGCACGGGATCGGACGACGGGCCTGCGACCACATCGTCGCGTACATCGAGTGCGTGTGGCAGACCCCGCCGGCCGCAGCGAAACTCTTGTACAGTTCCAGGTGCGTCGCGGTGTCGGAGGAAGGCTTGAGATTCCCCTCCACCACCCGGCCCTCCAGGTCCACGATCACGATGGATTGGGGATTGAGGTCCTCGTAGCGCACGCCGCTGGGCTTGATCGCGATGATCCCGGCCGCGCGGTCGATCGCGCTGACGTTGCCCCAGGTCAACACGACCAGCCCCTGCCGCTGCAAGTCCAGATTCGTGTCGTACACGCGTTGTTTGAGCTGTTCGTACATAGCTGTCCTGATATTCACCACAGAGACACAGAGGACACAGAGAAGAATGAAGGTTAGAAGCAGAGAAGACGAAAGGCTGGGAGGAAGAACGCCCGACCCACCGACCTGTTTCACTTCTGACCTTCTTCTCTGTGATCTCTGTGCCTCTGTGGTGAAGCTCCTACGCGTTAGCTCTTTCCTTGATCGTCAGGAGTTCCTTCATCACGTCGCCCATGGACAAGGTCTTGCCCTTGATGCCGAAGCCGTCATGCAGTCTCTTATAGAGCTTGTACAGCTTCTGGTAGACCTTGTGGTTGGCCGCGATCGGCTTGAAAGTCTGGTCCTTGATCCCGCACATCACGGTCTGCGCCTTCTCGAACGACGGGTGCGCCCCGCCAACCACGGCCGCTGCGACCGCCGAGCCCAGGGCGCAGGTCTGCGCCGAGCGGCTGATCTTCATCTCCCGGCCCGTCACGTCCGCGTAGATCTGCATGAGCATGGCGTTCTTCTCCGCGATGCCGCCGCAGTTGACGACCTCGGAGATCTTCACGCCGAACTCTTCGAATCGGTTGATGATCGTCAAGGCCCCGAACGCAGTCGCCTCGATCAGCGCCCGGTAGATCTCCTCGGGCTTCGTGTGGAGGGTCTGGCCCACGAGCAGACCGGTGAGCCGCTGATCGACGAGGATCGTGCGGTTGCCGTTGTTCCAGTCCAGGGCCAGAAGTCCCGACTGGCCGGGCTTGAGTTTCGCGGCCCGCTCTGTCAGGTTCGCGTGCGAGCCGTTCTCTTTGCCGCCAGGCTGGAGGTAATTGACGAACCAGTTGAAGATGTCGCCCACTGCCGACTGGCCGGCCTCCAGGCCGTAGTAGTGCGGCAGGATCGAGCCGTCGACGATGCCGCAGATGCCTGGGATGTCGGGCAGCGTCGCACTGCTGGGCGAAACCACCATGTCGCAGGTGCTCGTGCCGATGATCTTGACCAGAACGCCGGTCTTGATCCCCGAGCCCACCGCGCCCAGGTGCGCGTCGAACGCGCCCATCGCGACGGGAATCCCCGCCGGCAAACCGAGCTTGGTCGCCCAGTCGGGCGTCAACTTGCCTGCGGCCTGATCGACCGCATAGGTCCGATCGCCCAGGGTCTTACGCAGTTGTCCGAGCTTGGGATCGAGATCCGCGAGGAACTCCGCATCGGGGTACCCGCCCCAGGAGTCGCTGAACATGGCCTTGTGCCCGGCGGCGCAGCGGCACCGACGAATCTGGTCGGGATGGTCGGTCCCGGTCAGGACCGCCGGCAGCCAGTCGGCGTGCTCGACCCAGGTGTATGCGGCGTCGAAGACATCGGGGGCCGCCCGCAGACAGTGGAGAATCTTGCTGAAAAACCACTCGGAGGAATAGGTCCCGCCGCACTTGGCCAGGTACTGGGGCCGATCGCGCTTGGCCAATTGCGTGATCTCAGCGGCCTCGGCGTAACCGGTATGGTCCTTCCAGAGCCAGGCGTGGGCGTTAGGATTGCTCTTGAACGCATCGAGCATCGCCAGGGGCGTGCCGTTTCGGTCCACCGGAAGAGGCGTCGAACCGGTGGTGTCCACGCCGATGCCGACGATGTCCTTCGGATCGAAGCCGGGCTCGGCCTGCCTGGCCTGCGCGATCGCGCCGGCGACAGTGACCTCCGCCCCTTTGAGATAATCCGCCGGGTTCTGGCGGGCGACGTTGTGGTCGGCCGGATCGAGCAGAATGCCCGCCTGGCCGCTCTCATACTCATAGACGCACGTGCCCAGCTCCCGCCCGTCGGCGGTATCGACAATGACGCATCGCACGCTGTTCGTGCCGTAATCCAAGCCGATCGCACACTTCATATCACAACCCCTTATCCATTCCTCGCTTTGTTATCCGTGTCGGTCCGTGCGTCTGTCGAATCACGGCCCACGGCTCCGTCAGCCGCTGAAGTAGATATAGGCGGTCAGGATCAGAGCCAGGACCACGACCGTGAAGATCACGTCGCCCTTCGTCCAACTGGCCCGCGACTGGCGGCGATCCTCGGCCGTCTGCGTCGCGAACGTCAGGCCTTTGATCTTCTCGTAGTCCGGCGCCGCCGTCATGTAGCTGACCGCGATCATCACGATCGAGCATGTCACGAAGATCAGCACGCTGTAATACTGGAAGTAGAGGTTGTTCACAATCCACAGGAACGAACCCTCGGCGTACTGCCAGCCTTCGAGCTTGAGTTTGATCGGCGTGTCCACCGCCAGGCGGAACAGGCCCATCCCAAAACCCACCAACAGCGCCGCCAGACAACCCTTGCCGTTCAGACGCTTGAGGAAGACGCCCAGGAAGAACACCGTGAAAATCGGCGGCGCCAGGTAGGCCTGGACGCCCTGAAGGTAGTCGTACAGACCCCGGCCGCCGCGGATCACCGGGATCCACAGAAGGCCGATGAGCACCATCACCGTCGTGGCCACGCGGCCGATCCAGACCAACTGGCCCTGCGTGGCGCCGGGACGAAGCTTGTCGTAGAAGTCCATCGTGAAGAGGGTTGCCGAGGCGTTGAAGACGCCCGCCAGGGAACTCATCAGCGCCGCCAGCAGACCCGCGACCACGATGCCTCGGATGCCGACCGGCAGAACCTGCGCCACGAGCATGGGGAAAGCCTCCTGGCACCGGTCGCGAGCAAGGGCGCCGTCGGCGGTGAAGAGGGTCTGCTGCATCACTTCGACCTTGCCGCTCTTGGCCAGGGCGAACGCGATCATGCCGGGGATGATGAAGATGAACACCGGCAGCAGCTTGAAGAAGGCCGCCGCGATCGAGCCGCGACGGGCCTCGGTCTCATTGGGGGCGCCCAGCACGCGCTGGACGATGTACTGGTCGGTGCACCAGTACCACAGGCCCACGATCGGGGCGCAGAAGAGCATGCCCAGCCAGGGGTAGTTGTCGTTGAAGTACCAGGCCATGCGGCCGGCTTCCTTGACCGGGGCCCAGGTGCTTTCGACGCCCGCCGGAACCAGGGGCTTCCAGAGGTTGAACATCTCGGAACCCGCGATCGCGCGAAGCTCCGACCACCCGCCGAGGGCCTTGAGGCCGAAGATCGTCACCAGGATCGAGCCCAGGACCAGGATGATGGTCTGCAGAGCTTCCGTGTAGGCAACTGCCCGCAGACCGCCCAGGACGGTGTACAGACCGGTGAAGACGATGACCAGAATCGAACCCACCCAGAAGCTGTCGAGGTGCAGCGGTCCAAGATCCAGACGCAACTCGGGCAGGAGGGCCCCGAAGACCACACCCCCGGCGAAGATGCCCACCGCGATCTTCGTCAGGATGTAGGCGACCAAGGAGATCAGAGAGAGCACCCATCGGCTGGATTCGCTGAAGCGTCTTTCCAGGAACTCCGGCATCGTGAACACGCGCGACCGCATGTAGAACGGCACGAACACCCAGGCCAGCACCAGCAGACACCAGGCGTGCAGCTCATAGTGCGCCATCGCAACCCCGTCGGTGCAGCCCGACCCCGCCAGTCCGACCAGGTGCTCGCTGCCGATGTTGCTCGCAAAGACACTGGCGCCGACGATGAACCAGCCGAGGTTGCGACCGGCCAGGAAGTAGTCATCGGCCGTGTTCTTACTCTTGAGGATCACCCACCAGGCCAGACCCAGCAGAATGCCGAAGTACGCCGCGATCGCCAACCAGTCGGCCGTCTCTAACACCTGTGCTACCACAAGTTGCGTCACATCCATAACTTACTCCCCTGCAAAGACTTAAGCCTCGTTCACACCGGTTATCCAATAGAGATGCACACGATCCGATCACGCGACATCTCAGCACTCCCCGACAACACGGAACCCTGCATTCCGGCGTGGTCCGATTCTCCCGACCATCGCGAGCCGACCTCCGGTCTATGCAGTTCACAAGCTCAGTCTGCGGACGCAACTCCATCCGCCAGAATCCGAACAGAATCCTAAATACCCGGCTCACCCAGGAAAGCAAACATCATTTTGCGTTTTCTTTTAGCCAAAATACGAATATGTGAAGCAGACACATTCGGTTCTGGGGTACCTTGAGCACGCCCGCCGTGGACGTGCCGGAACCACAAGAGTGCCTAGAACCGGGTGAACCGGAAGCAGAAGCCTGTGCCATCGCGCAGGCCACTCTCGCAACCGTCGCTCGTTGTGCGGCCCTGCACGCCCCTCTCCAAGGACCGCCTCTGCTCCTCCTATGCACCCTCTTTTGACAAAGCACAGATTCCCTACCTGTGATTTCATTCGCAAAGTGGCTAAAGAAAAACGCAACTATGTATTGTTTGTGAGACTGAGCACGACGATAATTCAAGCTGGTGCACGTGGGTTTCTCCGAGTTGCGCGCACCTTCGGCCAGCTCGGCATGTCGCTTGCTTCAGTGACACAGAACCTCACAGGCTCGCAACGACCAGAAGATCACGGCATGTCACATGACGAGGAAGGTTTTGGAGTGATGATCATGAAGGCGAAAAAGGCAAACGGATTCACGCTGATTGAGTTGCTGGTGGTCATCGCCGTCATCGCGATTCTCATGGCTATCCTCATGCCGGCCCTGTCGCGGGCCCGCAACCAGGCTCGACGCGTCACCTGCGCCAACAACGTCAAACAGCTCGTCACCTGCCTGCACATCTATGCCAACGATTCCGACGGCAAGCTGCCTTTGAACAATGGCGGGTACTGGTTCTGGGACATCGCCTACAGCACGACGGACTTCATGCTCAAGTCCGGCGCCACGCGGGACACCTTCTACTGCCCCTGCGACACGAGCAAGAATGGCGATATGGCCATCGTATGGCAGTTCACCAACCAGCCCGCTCCCACCTTTGGCGCCCGGCCGGACGACGTCGTCGAGCCCAAGACCGGCCGCGACGGTTACTACCGCGTCACCAGCTATTTCTGGCTCATGGACACCAAGAGCGGTCGCTCCGAAAAACCCGCGGGAGTCGCCAATCGCGACACGTGGAAGTGGCCCAGGACCCTCACGGTCAAGAACCCCTCGGGCACCGAGTTGATCTGCGACGCCACGCTCAGCACCGGAAGGGACCCCGACACGGCGTCCTTCACCGAGGTGCGCGGCGGTCTGTACAGCCTGTGGCAGTTGTTCGACCGAACCAATCACGTGACCGGTTCCGGCAAGCCCGACGGCGCGAACATCGCATTCGTGGACGGTCATCAGGAAAGACGTTCTTTCAGCGAGATGATTCCCCAGCTCAGCATCAACCCCACCCATTGGTGGTGATTGCCGTGCGAGGGATCTCATCCCGCTCAGGATAGGAGGATCGGCCTTTATCGGACAAACGCATGCCTGCCGAATTGGAAGCGAAAAGGCATGCTTGGCATCACCGACTTGGAGGACAGGGTAGAATGGGTTTGAGCCTGTGTGGCAGAATCGCGATGAGCCGGCCGCTCGACGAGCGACGGCTCCGACCCTATGCACCCTTCGGCGTTTTTTGGACGGCACGCCGGGTCCATGCACGAGTGGTCCAGGAGAACTCCGACGGTTCTCCAGCGATTCTGCCTGCAACCCCAGAATACTGAATCGGCCGGTCCCGCGGACGGGTCGGATTTGGATTTGCATGGCCTCGCATGGCAACATGGAGGACATGGGAAGGCAAGATGGTTTTCACGCCAACCTGGGCACGGGTCGGCGTGACGGAAAGGAACAGAGGCACGACAGAACAGTTTCCGTTCAGCGGAACAACAGACAACTTGACTGGTTCGTTTGAAGGAGAATGGCTATGGGCAAGAAGTTGGCAATTCTGACTTTGGCTCTCGTAGTTGTGGGCTCGGCCGCGAATGCCGCCGAGTTGGCCCACCGGTGGAGCTTCAACGGGGACCTGAAGGATTCCGTCGGAGGCAAAGACGCCGTCATCGTGGACGTCGGGGCCAACAACGTGACGCTGTCCCAGACCCAGGCCACCCTGGCCGGCGGCGGCAAGGACGCGTCGGACTACATCGATCTGCCCGACCGCATCCTCAGCAGCCTGGGCGACTCCGCCACCATCGAGGTCTGGGCCACCCAGAACGCGATCCAGAACTGGTCGCGCATCTGGGACTTCGGCAGCAGCACGACCCATAACGTCTTCATGAGCTGGACTGTAGCCACCACGCTGACCAATGACCGCGTCGAGTGGGTCGGCTCCAGCGGCACCGTCACTCGGGACGGCAGCAACGCCCCGTACACGCTGGGAACGGAGTTTCATGTCGTCTTCGTCTTCCAGCCCGGCTCGATCACCTGGTATTCCGCTCCGGCCGGCGCCGCGGACCTGGGCCCTGCGAAAGGTACTCTCCAAACGACCAACCTCCTTTCGAGCCTGCAGGACACCAACGCCTGGATCGGTCGTTCTCAATGGGGCGACAACACCGCCAGCGCCAGCTTCAACGAGTTCCGCCTGTGGAAAGGCGCTCTGACGGAAGAGGAACGGGAGAAGCTCCACGATCAGGGCCCCGACACGATCGACGCCAGCATCGCCTCCAAGCCCTTCCCGGCCAACCGCGCCCTGGACGTGTCGCGGGACATCGATCTGACCTGGGCCCCCGGCGAAAACGCCACCGCCCACAACGTCTATCTGGGAACGTCCTTTGCGGAGGTCGGCGCCGCCGCGACGAACAGCCCGCTGGCCATCGCCGTCGGCCGGGACGCCAATAGTCTGGATCCGGGCCGTCTGGTCTTCGGACAGACCTACTACTGGCGCGTCGACGAGGTGGTCGGCGGTTCGGTCGCCAAAGGGAACGTCTGGTCCTTCAGCGTCGAACCCTACTCCTATCCGATCACCGGTGTAGTAGCCACCGCATCCAGCGCCGCCGCCAACATGGGATCGCAGAAGACCGTCGATGGCTCGGGTCTCACCCCCAACGACGAGCATTCCACGGTGTCCTCCGACGGCTGGATGACCGCGAAAGGCGACGCAGCCCCGTGGATTCAGTTCGCATTCGACGACGTCCGCAAGCTCGACAAGGCGCTCGTGTGGAACAGCAATCAGGCCCTCGAGAGCATCCTCGGGTTCGGCGTCAAGGACGCGACCGTGGAATACTCCACCGACGGCGAAGCATGGACCCAGTTGGGCGATTTCGAACTTGCCCAGGCCACATCGTCCGCAGACTACCTGGCCAATACCACGATCGACTTCGGCGGAGCGGCGGTCAAGTTCGTCAAGTTCACGGTCAAAAGCAACTGGGGCGGCGTTCTGCCGCAGTACGGGTTGAGCGAGGTCCGCTTCTACTATGTCCCGATCTTCGCGCGCGAGCCCAAGCCCGCCGCGGGTGCAACTGCCGTTCATCCGCAGGTGCCGTTCAGTTGGCGGGCCGGTCGCGAAGCCGCGTCGCACAAGGTCTTCGTCAGTGACAATCAGCAGGCCGTGATCGACGGCGCGGTCGCGCCCGCGACGGTTTCCGTCCCGCAGTACGACGCCTCCCTGATGCTCGACAAGACCTACTTCTGGAAGGTCGTCGAGGTCAATAACGCGGAAGCCCTCAGCGAATGGGCGGGTCCGGTTTGGAGCTTCTCCACCGCCAACTTCATCGCGGTCGATGATTTCGAAGCCTACACGGACAAAGAGGGCAGCCGGATTTACGAGTCCTGGATCGACGGCTTTGACGTCGCCGCCAACGGCTCGCTCGTCGGCTACGACATCGCCCCCTTCGCCGAGCAGACGATCCTCCACGGCGGCAAGCAGTCGATGCCGTTGTTCTATGAAAACAAAGGCGGCGCCACGTACTCCGAAGCCAAGCTGACCTTCCCGACGGCGCAGGACTGGACCCAGCACGGGATCAGAACGCTGGTCCTTTTCTTCCGTGGCCAGACGACCAACAGCCCCGCCCCGGTCTACGTGAAGATCAACGACACGAAGATCTCCTACAACAACGGCGCGGCCGCCACGGCGTTGCCGCTGTGGAAGCAGTGGAACATCCCGCTGACGACCGCAGGCGTGAACTTCAAGAGCGTCAAGAGCCTGACGTTCGGCGTGGAAGGGACCGGAACCGGCACCCTGTTCGTCGACGACATCCGCCTGTACGCGACGGCCCCCGAGGTCGTCGGCGCGACCAACCCCGGCACGACCGGCCTGGTCGCCCTGTACACGATGGACGACAACGTGCAGGACAGCTCGGGCAAGAACTACCACGGCACGCTCAACGCGGCTGTCGGCTATGAAGCCGGCTATCTGGGCAAAGCCCTGGGCTTCAACGGCAGCAGCACCTATGTGGATCTGCCCATCGGGCCCCTGATGCCCACGCTCAACAGCATGACCATCGCGACGCACGTGAACTTCAAGGGCGGCAGCGGCTCCTGGCAGCGAATCTTCGACATCGGCACCGGGACCACGAACTACATGTTCCTGACGCCGCGTCAGGGCACGACCGGCAGCATGCGGTTCGCGATCCGCACCACTGCGATCGGCGAACAGATTGTGGACGCACCGGCCGCCATGCCGCTGGGATGGCACCATGCCGCGATCTCGATCGACAGCACGACCATGAGGATGAAGCTCTATCTCGACGGCGACCAGGTAGGCGAGGCCGCAACGACGCTGCTGCCCAAGGATCTGGGCAACACCAACCAGAACTGGCTGGGTCGCTCGCAGTACACCGCGGACGCCTACTTCTCCGGCCTGCTGGATGAATTCCGCATCTACAACAGAGTCCTTTCCGCCGCTGAGGTGCGTTACCTCGCGGGCGATCGATAATGGACACGGGCCTGGGACACCGGACGCGACCCGCGCGTCCGGTGTCCCGAGCGGCCCTGAACCGCCGTCCTGCGGTTCTTCGAATGATCGCGGGCGGCAAGTCGCGTCAGAAAGAAAGTGAAAACACAACGAGGTTTGTGATTGAAAGGGAAGACCATTATGAACAAGAAACTGGTGTGTTTGATGGCGGCCCTCTCGCTGGCGGGCGCAACGCTGGCGAGCGCGGCCACTCCGGGGCCTGTGAGCTGGTGGAAACTGGATGAGATGTCCGGCGCAACCACCGTCGACGCCGTCGGCGGCGGCCAGGGCGTTCTCACCGGCAATCCGGTCTGGATCCCCGGAAAGATCGACGGGGCCCTGTCCTTCGACGGCACCGACGACTTCGTCACCTTGCCCATCGGGTCGCTGATCGCCTCCCTGAGCGACGTGACCATCACGACCTGGACCGACTTCTCCAACTCCGGCGGCGCCTGGCAGCGGATCTGGGACTTCGGCTCGGGCTCCGGCAACAATCCGTACATGTTCCTGTGCGCCCGCGTCAACACCGACGGCGTCGTCCGGTTCGCCATTCGAACCGCCACGATCGGCGAACAGGTCGTGAACACCCCCAGCAGGCTGGCCTCGGGCTGGCACAACGTGGCCGTCTCGATCAACAGCGCGACCATGCGGAGCAGCGTGTACATGGATGGCGTGATGGTCGCCAGCGGCGCGACCCTGGTGCTGCCGAAGGACCTGGGCGTGACCACCCAGAACTGGCTCGGCAAATCGCAGTGGCCCGACGCGCTCTACAAGGGTTCCTTGGACGACATGCGCATCTATGACCGCGCCCTGACCACCGACGAGATCGTCAATGCGATGGATGGGGGCCTGGGCTATGGCATCGCCAACACGCCCACGCCCGCCAACAAGGCGACAAACCTGCTGCCCAACGTGATCCTGAGCTGGAAGGCCGGACAGGAAAGCAAGACGTACGACGTGTACTTCGGGACCAGCCGGGATACCGTGCTGGCCGCTACGACCGCCAATCCGATGGGCGTGCTGGTCAGCGCAGGCCAGGACGATCTGACTCTTGATGCCGGCCGGCTCGCGTTCGGCACGACGTATTACTGGCGCGTCGACGGAATCGGCGCCGAACCGGACTTCCAGGTCTTCAAGGGCAACGTCTGGTCGTTCACGGTCGAACCCTATGCCTACACGCTCGGCAAAGCCGCCATCAAGGCGACCGCATCGAGCGTGAACAACGCCACCATGGGTCCTGAGAAGACCATCGACGGCTCGGGCCTGAACACCGCGGACGAACACTCCACGGTCGAGACCGACATGTGGCTCAGCAAGAACGGCGAACTGGCGCCCTGGATTCAGTATGAGTTCGACAAGGTCTACTCGCTCAACGAGATGCTCGTGTGGAACTCCAACCAGGCGATGGAATCGGTCGTCGGCTACGGCCTCCTGAATGTCGAGGTCCAGTACTCCGAAGACGGCCAGACCTGGGCCACCTTGGACACGGTCGATTTCGCCCAGGCCCCCGGCGAGGCGGGCTACAAGGCCAACACGACCGTCGATTTCGACGGCGTCCCGGCCAAGTTCGTCAAGCTCGTCGTCAACAGCAACTGGGGCGGCTTCCTCCCGCAGTACGGCCTGAGCGAAGTGCGCTTCACGTATATCCCCGTGACGGCCACAACTCCGAGCCCTGCTTCCGGCACCGTCGAGCTGACGGGTCCGGTGACGTTGAGCTGGCGGCCCGGTCGCGAAGTGGTCTCGCACGAGGTGTTCATCGGGACCAATCCGGCCGATCTGGCCCTCGTGGCGACGGTCGAGGCGCCTAGCTACGTGGCCGAAGTCGAACTGGACAAGACCTACTATTGGCAGGTGGTTGAAGTCAACGAGGCCGCGGCGACTACCCGCTGGGCGAGCCCGGTCTGGATGTTCAAGACCAAAGAACTGCCCAAGGACCCCGGCACGACCGCGCTGGCGGCCCTCTATGCGATGGAAGACAACATCGACGACAGCTCGGGCAATGGTCTCAACGGCACGCTGACCAACGGACCCGCCTTCGTCGACAGCATGGCCAACATGGGCAAGGCCCTGTCCTTCGACGGCACCGACGACTACGCGACCCTGCCGATCGGCACTCTGATGAGCACGCTGTCGGACATCACGATCGCCACGTGGTCGAACTACGCCGGCACCGGCGGCGGCTGGCAGCGGCTGTTCGATCTGGGTTCGGGCACGTCGACCTACCTGTTCCTTTCGCCCAATGGCGGAGGCAGCCAGATGCGAGTGGCCCTGCGGACAGCGACCGTCGGCGAGCAGATCGTCAATGCGCCGAGGGCCCTGCCCACCGGCTGGCACCATGTCGCGGTCACGATCGACAGCGCGACCAAGACCATGAAGCTGTACCTGGACGGCGAACTGGCCGGCACCGGCGCAACGACCCTGCTTCCCAAGGACATGGGCGTGACCACCCAGAACTGGATCGCCAAGTCCCAGTATGCGGCCGACGCCTACTTCAAGGGCGTCCTGGACGACTTCCGCATCTACAACAAGGCGTTGTCCAAAGGCGAGGTCATGTACCTGGCAGGCAAGCGGTAATCCCGTCTGATCACTCTATCGCCAAGGTTTTCGGGGCTCGTATCGACTCGATGCGGGCCCCGATTCTTTTTCAAGCACGTCCGGCGAGTACAGTTGCAGTAGCCAAGCCCGAAGAAACCCCTATAATGGCGCCACAGTAGTGGAATCGCATCCGCAGATCGTGCTCGAGGGGAGAAGTGAACCATGATGGGGAAACTCAGATGGGTCTTGCTGTTGTCGCTGGTGTGGCCTGTGTTGGGATGCCGGGCGCAGTCGTCCGGGGGACGGCTGGAGGCGGGCGTCGTCGATGACGATACGGGCCGGCCCACGGCCGCGCGCGTCGCCGTCACGGACTCCGAGGGCAAGTTCGTGGAGATCGAGGGAAGGCACGAGCACGTCCAGTATCTGGGCAAACGCTGGTGCTACGTCGATGGCTCGTTCGCCCTGAAGATCCCCGCGGGCGGCGTCTCCGTCGAGATCCGCCGTGGATTCGAGACCACGCCGATATCGGACAAGATCGCCGCCGGCTCCGGGAAGAAACCGGTCCAGAAGACCTTCCGCCTTCGTCGCTGGATCGACATGGCGGGCAAAGGCTACGTCGAAGGCGACCTCCACGCGCACCTGCCCGTGCCCAAGGAGGCCCACGTGCAGATGCGGGCCGAGGATCTGAACGCGCTCACGCTCCTGCACATGGCGGACCTGGAGCAGCCGCCCGCGACGAACGACTGCTTCACCGGCAAACTCGACAAGGTCTCGACGCCGGGCTGCGAAATCTACGTCGCCCAGGAGGTCCGCGAGTGGCAGATGGGACACCTCACGCTGCTCGGCGTGACCAAGCTCGTCCCCGGCTACCCCCACCACGGCGGCACGCTCGAACACTGGAAGAGCAACCCGCACTACGATCTGATGCGAGCCCTCCGCACGACCCGCGACCAGGACGGCACAATCTTCTGGTCGCACATTTGCTCGCTGCCTGGCCACGAGCTGCCGATCGCGCTCGCCTTGGGCCTCGTGGACGGCGTCGAACTGCTCACCTGGAACGACCCGACGCAGTTCCCCAACCACTGGGGCCCGTGGGAAAGCTCCGGCTTCTCGAATGCCGAGTTCCCGGTCATGCGGGCGATGGACCTGTACTACGAGTTCCTCAACGCGGGCTTCCGTCTGCCCATCGGCGCGGGCACCGACAAGTTTGGCGAGGAGATCCCGCTGGGCAGCAACCGCGTCTACGCCCGGGCCGCAGAGCCCACCTACGACGCCTGGCTCGCAGGTGTCAAGGCCGGCACAGGCTTCGTCACCAACGGCCCGATCCTGGAACTCGAAGTCGACGGCCAAAAGCCCGGCGACGTGGTCGAATTCACCGGCCCCAAGAAGGTCAAAGCCCGTGTCACGGCCCGCTCGATCCTCCGCTTCAGCCAGTTGGACATCCTCATGAACGGCCGCATCGTCGGCCACAAGATCACGCCGGTCGCGGTCCTCTACGGCGACCCGCCCAAGGACGGCATCTGGTCGATGGAGATCGAGACTGAAATCGAATTGACGGAGAGTTCCTGGCTGGCCGCCAGAGTGATCGACCATCCGGACCTCAAGAACCGCATTCTCCCGCGTGACCTATCCGTCTTCGCCCACACGAGCCCGGTCTACTTTTTGAAGGACGGCGCAAAGGTCCGCGAACAACCTTCGATCGACTACCTGACCAAATACGTCCAAGGCACGCTTCACTGGCTCGACAGCAAGCCGAAGTTCCACACCGAAGAAGACGCCGCGACCGCAAGGGAAGCCGCACAACAGGCCCTGGAGGTCCTCCAGAGACTCTGACGTGGCGAGGGCGTCCCGAGGGCATCCTGCCCTCGCTCTTTCGGTCCGGATTCTGAAGACAGAGCCGCTGATGTCTTTGGGATTGGTGGGACTGCTCTTTCTGTGTTTCTGCGTCTCCGCGCGAGTCACCCTTGGAGTTCTTTGCGTCTTGGCGAGAGGCAGAGTTCGTAGTGACGCCGGGAGGCGTTGTCTCAAGCCAGTTGGAAGTGTGAAGTGTGAAGCCTCAAGCACGGCCCGTACGCCGTCGCGGACCATCTTGCTTGACGCTTAAAACTCAGGTTTGAGGGACCGCTACGTGCTTTCTTTCTCATGCTGCTGGCTCAAAGCGGAAAATGCCCCGGGGTCTTGGGACGGCGTCCCCAGGGAATTCAGGCCCTACAGTCGGCCAGGGCAAATGCTTGTACGTGAGGATTCGCCAGTCAGAAGCGCGGGCAGGATGCCCGCGACACGCAAGGGCGGGACGCCCTCGCCACAAAGAGCCATCTTCCGGGCCTTCGGCCTTGAGACTGCTACCCGGAGAGTCTCCTGATTGCATTGAGCCTGGGATATTAACGGCTGTACGCATCCACAAACCCGCGGGCCGCTTCGGCGAGGAGGGATTCGGCGCGGGCGATGGCGTAGTCTGCGGTCATGGAGCCTGTCATGAGGGGCAGCGAGATTTCGATCCCGGCGCGGCGGTAGAGTTCCGGCGGGAGGAGGACTTGGCCGGCGAGGACTGCAACCTTGGCTCCGGATTCGCGGGCGGCGCGGGCTACGCCGGAGACTACTTTGCCTCGTAGGGACTGGGTGTCGAAGCGGCCTTCGCCTGTGATGACCCAGTCGGCGTCGGATAGCTGCTGCCGCAAGCCGTTCTGGGCGATTACTTCGTCTACGCCGGAGACCAGGCGGGCGTCGAGGAAGGCTACTGCGCCTGCGGCCAGGCCCCCTGCCGCGCCGGAGCCTGGAAGGTCCTTGATGTTCTCGCCGAGCTGGTCCTTCACTCTGGCCGCGAGGTGGGACAGGTTGGCGTCGAGGAGTTCGACCATTTGGGGCGTTGCGCCCTTTTGCGGGCCGTAGACTCGGGCCGCGCCGTGGTCGCCGCAGAGCGGGTTGTCCACGTCGCACAAGACCTTGACCGCCGTCGGGCGGCGGTCAAGGGGTGACTCGTGACCCGTGGCTCGTGACTCGTCTTTCGGGTCACCGGTCACGGGACACGGGTCCCCGCTTCCGTTTGTCGGCGGGAAGATCTCGCGGATCTCGGAGAGTGCCCCGCCGCCCAGGCCGATCTCGCGGCCGTCGGCCGTGAGGAATCGCCAGCCGAGGGCCATGGCGGCTCCGACGCCGCCGTCTACTGTTGCGCTGCCGCCGATCGCGAGGAGGATTTGATCTGCGCCTCGCTCGATCGCGGCCTGAATGAGTTGACCTGTGCCGTAGGTGGTGGTCTTCAGCGGGTTGTACTGGTCCGGACGCAGGAGGGGCAGGCCGCTGGCGGTGGCCATTTCGACTACCGCGGTGCGCGTGTCCGGCAGCCAGACGTAGCCTGCGTTCACGCGCATCTCGGGCAGCGGGCCCATGACATCGAGCGGGACCCATTCTCCGCCCGCCGCGGCCATCAGCGTGACAGCGGTGCCTTCGCCGCCGTCGGCCATGGGTTTGGCGACGACCGTCGCATCGGGCTGCGACGAGCGGATCGCCTCGGCGACGATGTCACAGGCCCGCGTCGCGGTCAGCGAGCCTTTGAACGAGTCCATTGCGACGACGATCTTCATCTCATCGATCCGAATGCGGTGTCAAATTTGAAGTGTCAAGCGATGCGGGCTCGTCTCCACACTTCGAACTTGATACTTGCCACCTACTTTTCCCCGCTCGTGAAGGCCGCCAGGGCATAGACCAGGCCCGCCTGCCAGTTGATGGCGATCTCGTTGGTCCGGTAGTCTTCCTGGTCGTCGTTCCAGCCTGTCGCGGAATGGCCCCCGCCGACGACGTAGCCGGGCCAGGGGGCGTCGATGCCGTCGGCGCCGCAGCGGCGGTCGTGCGGACGCATGGGCGGCTCGTGGCCCAGGCCGGTGACGTAAGAACGATTGTAGTAGTTCCGGCCGAACAGATGGGCCACCGCATCCAGCGAGACGTTCACATACTCCGAATTCGGCGAAAGCTTGTTGGCGACCTGCAGATTCAGGACCTGGCGGGCGATGGTGCCGTTGCAGCCCCAGTAATACACGCCGGCCAGCGGGCGGCCGTAGACATCGCGTTTCGCCTTGGCGACCAGGGAATCGGCGGTGGCCAGCGTATCCCGGCGGACCTGTTCCACCAGATTCGGATCGCGACCCTCTCTCTTGGAGAGGATGTAGGTGAACATGCCGAGGTTGCGCACGTTGCCCCAATCCCAGTTCTCGTCTATCTTGCCCGTCGGGATCGGGCCGGACCTTCTGCCCAAGACCTGGGGGGCAGCTTTGGCCAGCGTCTCGAAGTCCTTCAGGCACTCGGCGTTTCCGGTCGTCTCCCACATCTCCGCGGCGGCCCAGAGGCGGTCGTCCGAATCGTTGGTCTGATAGCCGCCCGTGCGGAAATCGCCCTGTTGGAACCGCTTCTCCTCATTGCTGCGAAGAAGCTTGTAGCTGTTCTCGGCGGCGTCCAGGCACTTTTGCGCGTAGGTTGCGTCGTAGGGCTTGAAGTACCGCGCCGCCATCGCCATCATCGCGACGAAGTCCGCGGTCGCGGCGGTGCTCCAGTCGGTGAAGAACCGCTTGCCATCGTCCTTTTCCGGCATGACGAAACCTTCGAAGTTCGTTCGCGTCAGTTTGTGCGAGACCTTGCCCGAATCATCGGGGTACGGCATCTTCAGCAGCCAGTCCGTCTCCCATTTGAGTTCCTTGAGAAAGTCGGGATAGCCGGGGGCGGTGTCGGGCAGACCGAGGGACATGTTCTTGAGTCTGTCCTGGAAGTGATCCCATGCGAAGAACAGGTTGCCCACAGTGATGCCGGCGTTGACGACGTACTTGCCGTAGTCGCCGGCGTCGTGCCAGCCGCCGACGCCGTCCCGGCGGGAGTCCTTCTCGCCGATGTAGTCCAGCCAGCCGTCATTGAGATGACATGCGGCGTGGGAGTAGACCTGGCCATCGTGTTCGCCGCGAACTTCCGTGCCGCAGCGCCAGAGATAGAAGGCCCGCATGGCAGTGCGGTAGGCGAAGTCATAGACCGCATCGCCAATCTCGAAGTCGATCGAGCGACCCACGCCGGGCACATCCAGATAGAACTTGCCTTTGGCGTTCACGGGCGAGAAGTCCGCAATCCAGACGTCCTGCTTCACATCGTCCTGGTGAATGGGCCCGGCGGCCTTACCCGTCAAGACGGTCTCTCCGCTAACGGCCTTCTTGACCGCGAACTCCGAGCATGGGGCGACAATCGACGCCTTTTTCGCCAGCTTCGGCAGAAAACCCAGCGAATTGAGCCGAATGTCCGAATCGGCGGCCAACAGCCCACTTGCACAGAACAGAACCACGACAACCGCCGGACGCATTCTCATTTTCTTATGCCCTTCCCTTGAAGCGATACTCACTTGACCAACTGGCACTGAACCACAGTCTGAGCGGAGGCCAGGCCGTCGCTGGAGGCGGTCACGCGCACCTTGCCCTTCTGGCCGGGCTGGGTCCGCAGGATCAGCATGGCCTTGCCGTAAAAGAGCTTGCGATAGTCCGCCTGGAACGGCTCGATGGAGAGCGGATTGCCGTTGCCGACCCCGGCGATCTCGGCGGGACCATCGACCTTGAACCGAACGAGATTGTCCGCCAGCGGGCACAGTGTTCCCTTGTCGTCGAACGCCTCGACCAAAACGTAGCAGAGGTCCTCGCCGTTGGCGGCCAGTTTCGTGCGGTCCGGCGTCAGGCGAAGAACCGCCGGAGCGCCCGCTGTTCGCATGACCGCCTCGCCGATCCGCTTTCCGTCCTTGTAGGCTACAGCTTTCAACTCGCCCGGCTGATACACAACGTCGTTCCACCGCAGGCGGTACGTGTAGGTCGGCGTGTAGTAGTCGGACTCCGCGTGCGCAGGGTAGGCCGCGAATTCGCGGATGCTAGCCCAGACATTGCCCTGCAGCCGATTGAACTCGACTCGAAGGTACCGGCCCTTCGCGTCCACATCGTGGAAGATCTGCGTCGGACCGCCCCACTGCGGGAAGCGGCTGACGTTCTTGGTCACGATCGTCTTCCAGGTCGAGCCGTCGTCCGAAGCCTTGACCTCGTAGCCATAGTACTTCTCTTCCCGCTCGAACTCGATGACCAGATAGCGGACCGTTCGGCTCTCGCCCAGGTCCACCTGCCACCACTGGTTCGGGTCCCCCGAGGCAGCGCACCAGCGGGAATTCTTGTCGCTATCGCTGGCGTGCTCGGCCGGATGGCCCTCCTGGCTGGAACCGGCCGTCGCGGGTCTGCCCTTGGCGAAATTCGGCGGACCGTCCGGAACGACGCCCTTCTGCCGGCGGCCCAAGGACTTGCCGTTGAGGAACAACTCTGCGGAGTCGCCGTTGGTGTAAACGAAGACCGGCACATTCTGTCCAACGCGGTCGGGCCAGTTCCAGTGCGGCAGGATGTGCAGCGTCTTCGCTTCGGGCCGCCAATAGCTGCGATACAGGTAGAACCGATCCTTCGGAATCCCGGCCAGGTCCACAATCCCGAAGTAGGAACTCTTTGCCTCCCGACTGAACGGCGTCGGTTCGCCCAGGTAATCGAAGCCGGTCCAGACCATCTCGCCGGCGACGAAGGGATCGTCCTTCATCAGCTTGAACTCGACGTCGGGGATGTCCGACCAATCCGCGGCGTTCAGGTCGTACGAATTGACCTGGAACTGCTTGGAGTACTCGTTCTTGCGATTCGGCAGCGGCAACTCGTAGAAGCCCCGCGTGCTGAGCGCGGAGGCCGATTCGCTGTAGACGATGGGCTTGTCGGGATTCCGCTCGCGATAGATCGAGTAACGCCGCATGTAGTTCCAGCCTGTCAGGTCCAGGGCGTCGAAAATCGGCTGCCTCGCAAGTTCCGGGATATGGCAACCGATGCCGACCGGGCGGGTCGGGTCGTACTTGCGGACGACATCGCTCATGAACTTGACCCGCTCCGGCGTGAGCCCGCTGCGGCCGCCTCCGCCGATCTCGTTGCCGATCGACCAGACGACGACCGAAGGATGATTGCGGTCGCGCATCACCAGATTGCGAATCTGTTTCTCGCCATATTGTTCCAGGGGCGGCTCGTCGCGGACGCGGCCGGCGGTGCCGTCCCACTTGTCGAAGGCCTCGTCCCAGACGACGATGCCCATCCGATCGCACAACTCCAGCACCTCCGGCGACGGCGGGTTGTGACTGGTGCGGAGGCAGTTGACGCCCATATCCTTCATGATCTCCAACTGCCGCTCCATGGCGCGGGTATAGAAGGCGGCGCCGAGAGGGCCGTGGTCGTGGTGCAGGTTCACGCCGAAGAGCTGCACCCGCCGGCCGTTCAGATGGAACCCGTCGTTGGCGGTGAACTCGAACGTCCGGACGCCAAACGGGACCGTGTCGGCGTCCACGACCTTCTTGCCCACGCGAACGATCACTTTGGCGGTGTACAGTTTCGGACTGTCGATGTCCCATCGCTGGGGCTTCTTGAGAGTGAACGACTGATCGAACTCGCCCGTGCCGCCGGCCGGAGCGGAGACTTCGCTTGGCTTGAGACCCGTGGACACGGACTTGCCGGAGGGATCGACGACTACGACTTCGACGACCGCCTGGGCAGCCTCGTCGAGGTGGTTCTGGATGGTCGATCGTACCCGCACGGTGGCCGACGCATCGTCGACGCTCGGGGTCGTCACGAACGTGCCCCAGTGGGCGATGTGGACCGGATTGCAGACCGTCATCGTCACCTTGCGGTAGATTCCCGCGCCGGGATACCAACGGGTGCCCTGGTTGCGGGTGTCCACGTGGACGGCAATGGAGTTTCGCTGCCCGAACTTCACGTAGGGCGTCGCGTCGACGCGGAAGGACATATAGCCGTAGTCCCACTGCCCGGCCAGTTGCCCATTGACGTAGACCTTGGGAAAAGCCATCACGCCGTCGAAGTCCAAGTAAACGCGGGAACCGTCGGCGGCCTTGTCCAGCGTGAACGCCTTGCGATACCAGCCCTCGCCCTTCCAGGGCAGCTTGCCGGCGTAGCCGTCTTCGCTCGGGTTGAACGGTCCGCTGATCGCCCAGTCATGCGGGATACGAACCGCCTGCCAGGCGGAGTCGTCGAAGCTGGGGTTCTCGGCTCCAGCCTGGGCGCCCTTGGCGAATCTCCAATCCCAATTGAAGCTCGCGATGCGCCTGTCTGCGAGAGTCTCCGCCGCCTGCGTCTGTGCCACGAGGAACAACATTGCGATCATCCCCCCTGTCATGACGAGTCTCATTCTCCTGGCCATTCGATTCTCCTCACTCGATGCCATTGCGATCCGTGTGCCCACAAAAAGACAGGCCCTTGCTCGCGGTATTGTACCTGGACAGCACAATTCCGCAAGCAAGGGCCGTATCAGCGAGTTTGAGGTTTCAAGTGTGAAGTCTGAGGCAAATCACCGTGATCCGATGCTTCCGCCTTCAAACTCCCCACTTCAGAGTTCGCATCACTGTCCGCGTCTCTGTCCGCCTCGCTCCATCATCCGCTGGACCATCTCGGGATCCATGCCCATTGCGGCCATCTTGTCCTGGAACTGCTTCTGCCGCTCGTCGATGATCTTCTGGACCTTGGCGGCGGTCGCGGTGGCGTTCTCGCTCTTGGCAGAGGCCAGCAGCTCATTGAGCGGCGTCATCGCTTCCCGGTGCTCGCGGGCCAACTGCATGGTGCCCTTGAGGGTGTCGATCTGCTTCTGAATCTCGGCCATAACCGCGGTCTGCTCTTCCTGCCTCTTGGTCATCTCTTCGCGCATCTTGGTGCGTTCATCGTCGGTCATGTCCTGGAAATTGCCCCGTGCAGCGGGCTGTTGTTCCGCCATGGCCTTGAGTTTCCCGACCTGCTCCTGCAGTGCCGCGATGGCCTTGAGACGCGACTCCCGCATCTGACCGAATCCCCGCCCGCCGCCTTGAGGTTGTGCGAACGCGCTCCAGGCCAGGACGCCGCTCAATACGATGCCGCCAACGAGAACCAAACGTTTGTTCATGGTGCTGCCCTCCAAAAAGGATGTTTCCAACGACCCGACGATCGACCCCCACATCGGGAGCCGTGATTCGACATTACACCTCAGTCAGACGCCCCAGGTTAACACAATATTGCGGCAATGCTGGATCACCATTTTCAGGAAGTCCTGCTCAACGACGGCCCGATCCGCCATGCGCAGAACCCCTCCTTCTCCAGGTAGTGGCTTCATTGGGAGTGCGGTGACAGAAAATATCTCTTTTTTTCAGGTGCAATCGGAATTACGATCCGCGCGTCTACCTTTGCATCTTCTCCTCTATTGACGCATGAACTACAATGGGGTCGGGCCGTATAGCTCGTTGCCATAGACAGCCCGGCGCTGCCTTCGTATGACAGGCATGAATGCGGACAGGAAAAGACATGGCTTGCGGGTCATCTACCATATCCGATCGCAGTCGAATCCACTGGATGGCCACGGTGATTGTCTTGGCCTGCGGGACACAAGCTGTGGCGGCGATCACAATCGAAACTTGCCGGGAGCAGCTTCGCACGGGAAAGTACACCGAATGTCTCGAAGCCGCACGCCAGGCCATCAAGGATGGAGCCTATCAGTCGGACTGGCGCATCCTGGAACTCGAAGCCATGCTGGCTCTGGGTCAATACAAGGAAGCGGCCCAGTACTTGGAGACCGCCTTGAGGGAATCCCGCGCGGACTTTCGCCTGTTGCGACTGGCGCACCAGGCCTATCTCCACAATGGCCAAGCCCGCGAGGCCGCTTCGATGCTCGCGACCATCTCCCGAATCGGCTCCTATCGGCGAATCGAGTATCTGGGCAGTTCCGAGGCGGTGGCCCTGGGCCAGTCCCTTCTTCTGCTCGGAGCCGAACCCCGCCTGGTCTTGCAGAACTTCTACACCTCGGTCATCAAGAATGACCCGAATTGCCGGGAGGCCTACCTTGCCGCCGGGGCATTGGCCCTGGCCAAACAGGACTTTGAGCTGGCGGCCCAGCAGTACCGCGAAGCCCTCAAGCGGTTCGGAAACGACCCGGACGCCCAGTTCGGCCTGGCCCAGGCATTCTATCACAGCGACCGCCGCGAGATGATCGCGGCCCTGGACGCGGCCCTGATCGTGAACCCCAGGCACGCGCCCTCCCTGGTCCTGCTGGCGGACCACCAGATCGACAGCGAGGACTACGAAGGAGCCGGCAAGTCCCTGGCCCGCGTCCTGGCCGTCAATCCCTGGCATCCGCAGGCGTGGGCCTATCGAGCGGTGCTGGCCCATCTGGCCAACGATCCCAATGCCGCCCAGGGCCACCGCGCCAACGGCCTGAAATTCTGGCCCACGAATCCGGAAGTGGACTACCTCATCGGCCGCAAGCTCTCTCAGAACTATCGCTTCAACGAGGGCTCCGCCTTTCAACGCCGAGCGATCCAGGCCGACCCTGCCTACCTGCCGGCCCGCATTCAACTGGCCCAGGATTTGCTCCGTCTGGGCGACGAGGGACAGGGTTGGGTCCTGGCCGACGAAGTCAACAAGAAAGACCCCTACAACGTCGAGGCCTACAATCTCGTGCATCTTCGCGACACGCTTACCGGCTTTCGGACCCTGTCCGAGGATGGGCTCGTCCTGAAGATGGAGAACCACGAAGCCGACGTGTACGGCGACCAGGTGATGGGGCTGCTCAAGCAGGCCAAGAACGAACTGTGCAGGAAGTACGGTTTCATGCCGAGCAATCCGATCACCGTCGAGTTGTTCCCCAATCAGCAGGACTTCGCGGTCCGCACGTTCGGCATGCCCGGCGGCGACGGGTTCCTCGGCGTCTGCTTCGGCGACGTCGTTACCGCGACCAGTCCGCAGCCCCAGAGGCACGTCAACTGGCAAGCGACGCTCTGGCACGAGTTCGCCCACGTCGTGACGCTGAACCTCACGAACAACAAGATGCCCCGTTGGCTGAGCGAAGGGATCTCGGTCTATGAAGAATTGCAGCGCAACCCCACCTGGGGCCAGAGAATGATCCCGCAGTACCGACGGATGATTCTGGCCGGCGAGATGACACCAGTCGGCAAACTCAGCACTGCGTTCATGAGCCCGCCCAGTCCTCTCCATCTGCAATTCGCGTACTACCAGTCGTCGCTCGTGGTCGAGTTCCTCGTCGAGCGCCACGGGTTCGAGTCGATCAAAGCCATTCTTGCGGACCTGGCCCAAGGCGCGGAGATCAACAAGACCCTCGTGAAACACGCCGGGCGCCGTGGCGGGGGCGTCCCGCCCTTGTCTTCACCATCACACGAAGAGGAAGAGCAAGGGCAAGATGCCCTCGCCACGATCGAAAAGGAATTCGAAGCGTTCGCCCGCAAACGAGCCGAGGCTCTGGCTCCCGGCGTGGACTGGGAGCAACCGTCGCAGGACCAGGTCGATCCGACGGACTCGGACGCGGTCGCCCGATGGCTGGCCCAGCATCCGAACAACTTCTGGGCCCTGGGTCTTCATGCCCGCAATCTGATCGCCGAACGGAAGTGGGAAGAGGCGAAGGGCCCGCTGACTAAGATGATCTCCCTGTATCCTGATTACACCGGACAGGACAATGCGTACCGACTCCTGGCCCAGGTGCACCGTAATCTGGGGGAAACCCGCCAGGAGGCACAGATCCTCGCAACGCTGGCAAAATTGTCGGCGGACGCGGCCGACGCCTACAGCCGCCTGATGGAGATCGGGATGGAAGAGAAAGACTGGGCACAGGTGGCCGACAACGGCAGTCGCTACCTTGCGGTCTATCCGATGTTGCCCACGGCGTACTGGCGACTGGGCCGGGCCGGCGAAGAACTTGGCCGCGAGGAACCCGCGATCGACGCCTACCGCCGATTGCTGCTGCTCGATCCCGCGGACCCCGTTGACATCCACTATCGCCTGGCGAAGCTCCTCCAGAGGCGCGACCCGGCGGAAGCCAAGAGGCACATCCTCGAAGCCCTTGCCGACGCACCGCGATTCCGCGAGGGCCACCGATTGCTTCTGGCGATGCCCGAAGGAGAGAATCCAACAATGCAGGTGACGCCGCAATGACCAGGACACGTCTGGCCATCCTGTTGACCGTACCGGCGCTGGTGGTCACCGGCGCGCTGGCCCAGCGATACTACGACCGCGTGGATCGACGCGACGTGCCGAACTGGGAGCTGGAGCCGGAATTCGCCCAGGATGCGTTCACCTTCGTGCGAATCCGGTATTCCTCGGGCTATGGCGGACGCGGCGGCAGACGGGGCTTCAGAGGAGACTTCTATGGCGGCGGCGGTGGAAGTTGGGCGACCGACTACCCCGACAGCGACCTGAACTTCTCCTGGCGTCTGCACCAGTTGACCTCGATGCAGGTGAACCCCGAGCCGCTGGTTATCGACTTGACCGACCCCAGGCTCGTCGACTACCCGTTCATCTACATCGTCGAGCCCGGCCGGCTCGTTTTCGAAGAGGCGGAAGTCGAAGCCCTGCGTCAATACCTCCTCAACGGCGGATTTCTCATGGTCGACGATTTCTGGGGCGAGGACGAATGGTACAATTTCTATCGCGAGATCAAACGGGTGTTCCCCGATCGCGAGCCGGTCGAGTTGCCGCTGTCGCACCCGATCTTCAGCGCGGTTTTCAATCTGAAGGAAAAGCCTCAGATCCCCAGCATCAACGTCGCCCTGGCAGGCCGAAGTCAGGGCATCACGTGGGAGCGTCCCGACGCCCGCGAGCCCCATTACAAAGCCCTCTACGACGACAAGGGGAGGATGATGGCGATCATCTGCCACAACACCGACCTCGGCGACGGCTGGGAGGAAGAAGGTGTGGACGAATGGTACTTTCGCGAGTTCAGCGAGAACAAAGCGTATCCGCTGGGAATCAACATCGTGTTCTACGCAATGACGCACTGAGTTGAACAGAGCAATGCAGTCCTATTGGTCCTATACGTCCCATAGGTCCTATAGGACTGATGGGACCAATAGGACCTATAGGAAAGGACCCGTCCGTTGAGCACCGAAGCATACGAATCTGAGCGGCAAGCCGTCGAGCAAATCAGCGGCGCTCGCGAGCGAATCGGCGCCGAGCTGTCCAAGGTGATCGTCGGCCAGCAGGAGACGATCGAGCACCTGCTGATCGCGGTCCTCTCTGGAGGCCACTGCCTCCTGACCGGCGCGCCGGGCCTGGCCAAGACGCTGCTGGTCAAGTCGCTGGCGGAGCTGTTCGATCTGAAGTTCCAGCGAATCCAGTTCACGCCGGATCTGATGCCCGCCGACATCACAGGCACCGAGATCCTTCAGGGCTCCGACCACGAGCGGACGATGACGTTCGTCAAAGGTCCCATCTTCGCCAACATGATCCTGGCCGACGAGATCAACCGCACGCCGCCCAAGACACAGGCGGCCATGCTCGAAGCGATGCAGGAGCATCACGTGACCGCCGCGGGCGTGTGCTATAGGCTCAGCGAGCCCTTCTTCGTCTTCGCCACCCAGAATCCCATCGAGATGGAGGGCACGTACCCGCTGCCGGAGGCCCAGCTCGACCGCTTCATGTTCAACGTGTCGATCGACTACCTCTCGGAGGACGACGAAGTCGCGGTCGTGCGGCAGACCACGACAACCGAACCGGAGCCCATCTCGCGCATCTTCAGCGGCGAGGATCTGCTGCGATTTCGCAGCGTGGTGCGAAAGGTCCCGATTGCCGAGGATGTCGTGCGGTACGCGGTACGTCTGGCGGCTGCATCGCGTCCCCATCCGGAGAACCCCCTGGCGTTCGTCAACGAGTGGGTCACCTGGGGCGCCGGCCTGCGGGCCTCGCAGTACATGGTGCTCGGCGCCAAGGCCCGCGCCCTGCTCTACGGCCGCTCGCACGTGGGCTTCGAGGACATCAAGGCCCTGGCGGCACCGGTGCTTCGCCATCGCGTCCTGATCAACTACCGGGCCGAGGCAGAAGGCGTGTTCGTCGACGGCCTCACCGAGCGACTGCTCAAGTCCGTGAAGGAGAAGATTGCGAAGTGAGAGACGGCGCGATCCCATCCCAGCCTGGCGGCATGATCGATCCATCGGCGTTGATGAAGATCAAGTCGATGGAGCTGCGCGCCAAGGCGGTCGTCGAAGGGTTCTGGAAGGGGATCCATCGCAGTCCCTATCACGGCTTCTCCGCCGAGTTCACCGAGTACCGCCAGTACACCCGGGGCGACGATCCCCGTTACATCGACTGGCGGGTCTTCGCACGCAGCGACCGGTACTTCATCAAGAAGTTCGAGGACGAGACCAACCTCCGCTGCCACCTGCTGATCGACCACAGCAAATCGATGGGCTACGGCTCAGGCGAGTACACCAAATCGCAGTACGCCGGCACACTCGCGGCGACGCTGGCCTACTTCTTGTTCACGCAGGGCGACGCGGTCGGACTGGCGACGTTCGACGACCGGATCCGCGAGTACATGCCGCCCCGCAACCGGCCCAGCTACCTGCGCCGCCTCATGCAGGCCTTGGAGGCGAGACCCGAGGGCAGAGCCACGAGCCTGGGGGCTCCCCTCCAGCGAATCGCACAGATCCTGACCAAACGGGGCATGATCGTGTTGATCTCCGACCTGTTGACCTCGATCGAGCCGCTTGAACGAGACCTGGGCTACCTTCGCGCCGGCGGGCACGACATCGTGCTTTTCCACGTTCTGGACCCGACGGAGCTGAACTTCGATTTCGAGGCACCGGCCCTCTTCCAGGACATCGAGAGCGGCCGGGATCTGTATGTCGATCCTGTCACCGCACAGAAACACTATGGACGCATGCTGGGCGAGCATCTCGACAGCGCCAAGTCCATCTGCGGCCGGCTCGGGATCGATTACCATTTGTTCGCGACGGACCGCCCATACGACGCCGCGTTGCTGGAGTTCTTGCAGCACCGGATGCGAGTTCGCAAACAGGTCCGGCGGGTCCGCAGGCCGGGAGGCGGGAGGATCACATGAGTTTTCTGTACCCTCTGCTCCTGGCTGGCATCGCTGCGGTGGCGTTGCCCATCGTGCTGCACATGATCCGCAGGCATACGCGAAAGCGGGTGACGTTCAGTTCGCTGATGTTCCTGCGAACCACCGCTCCGCGGCTGAGGAACCGCAGCCGCCTGGAGCACATCCCCCTGCTGATCCTGCGCTGTCTGATCGTATGCCTGCTGGCGCTGGCTTTCGCAAGACCGTTCTTGTCGAAGCCCCTTGCAGCAGCCAAAGCCCAACCCGGAAGACGGATCGTCCTTCTCCTGGACACCAGCGCGTCGATGCGACGAGCCGGCATGTGGGATCGGGCCGTCGAAGAGGCTCGATCCGTTCTGGCGGATGTCGGGCCGTCGGATCGAGTGTGCCTGATGACGTTCGACCGGGCGGCAAAGACATGGATCGGTTTCGAGCAGTGGAACACGATGGACCTGCCCCAGCGGACGCCTGCCGTGATCCGAAGCCTGACAGACGCATCTCCGGGCTGGGGGGCCACGAATCTGGGGCAAGCCCTGATCGCAGCCGCCGAAACGATCGAGGACGACGAAGTCGGCGACGACCGGCAAGCTCCAGGTCTCCGACAAATCGTACTCATCAGCGACCTGCAACAGGGCAGCGACCTTTCGGCCCTGCTCGCCTACGAATGGCCCGAACGGATCGAACTGGCGATCCGAGCGATTCCGTGCATGGAAGCGGGCAACGCTTCGATGCAACTGGTCACAAACCGCAATGCCCTTGCGTCGCCGGGAGGGAATGAAGAGATCCGCATCCGCGTCGGCAACTCCACGGATGCGGCGAAGACTCGCTTCCAACTGGGATGGGACGTCGAGCCTCAGACGGCCCGTGAGGTCTACGTGCCGGCGGGACAGAGCGTGGTCGTTCAGGCCCCGCCAAGACCCGCTTCTTCGACCGCGACCCGGCTCGTCCTGACGGGCGACGATCACGACTTCGACAATGCTCTGCACGTCGCCCTGCCGTTGGAGCATCAGGCGATCATTCTCTACGTCGGCGATGACGACCCGAATGATCCCAAGGCGATGCACTATTACGTTCACCAGGCGTTCGCTGCGTCTTCGCACGTCACAACGCGATCGACGCGCAGCATCCTGACCGAGCAGGATCTGACGACCGCGAGCCTGGTGGTTGTCGCGGATGCGACAGCCCAGGCGAATACTGCGGGATTGCGCCGGTACCTGGAATCCGGCCGCACGATTTTGCTGGCGCTCGGTTCCCCTGAAGGCGCTGTGACGGTGCGGGATCTGACGGGCCTCGGCGACCTGGAGTGTCACGAGGCCGAGGTCGGACGGTACGCCATGCTCGATTCGATCGACTTCAAGCATCCATTGTTGGCGCCGTTCTCCGACCCGCGGTTCGGCGACTTCACGCGGATTCACTTCTGGAAGCACCGTCGTCTCAGCCTCGCCGATCATCCCCAGGCCAGAGTGCTCGCCCGCTTCGACGGCGACGCGCCCGCCTGGGTCGAGATCGCCGTCGGCCGGGGCTCATTGCTGGTCTGGACCAGCGGATGGCATCCGTCGGACAGCGACCTGGCCTTGTCATCCAAGTTCGTTCCGCTGCTGTACTCGATCCTCGAACAAGGTGGGACGTTTGCGGAACGACAGTCCCAGTACCTCATAGGGGACGCGGTCCGCATGTCGGCCCAACGTGTCCAGAAGCCCGATGGTTCGACCCTGGTTCTGGACGATGACTTGGCCTTCACAGCAACGGACCTTCCCGGCATCTATGCCGTCCAGTCGCCGACCGGCGGCAGAAGCTTCGCTGTCAATCTCGCCCCCGCCGAGAGCCGCACGGAACCGATGGCTGTCGAAGACCTGGAGAGGATGGGAATTTCCCTGGGATCTGTCTCCGACGTCACGTCCACAGTCGGCGCGCAGGCGATGCAGCACCGCAGTTTCGCGCAGATGGAATCTCAACAGAAGCTCTGGCGATGGGTTCTGGCGGCAACGCTAGGCATGCTCTTGGTCGAGATCTGGCTGGCGGGCCGGCTGACCCGCATCGGCCCGGTATCCGAGGGACAACAACCATGATCGAAGAAGCTCTTCGCAGACAAATGCAGCCCGCGGTGGACCGTCGAATGCACGTGCATCTGGCGTGGCGGATGGCCGCCTGCTGGCTCATCGCCGGACTCATCGGCATCGTTCTGGCAATGGTTGGCTGGCTGTGGGGCTGGAGGTCGCCGTGGGCCACCCTGGGCCTGTTCATCGGCGCGTTCCTGGCGACAATCTGGTTGGTCCTTCGGTCGCGCCGCTTGCAGCCGGACTATCGCGCTCTGGCCCGAACCATCGAGCAGCAGCACCCTGAGCTCCAGGCCCTGCTCCTGGCGGCGGTCGAGCAGAAACCCGAGGGCCCCGAGGGCCAGTGGGGCTACATGCAAAGACGGGTCATCGGCGAGGCCATCGAGCACGCGGCCGGTCATGAATGGCAGGAGAGCATATCGGTGACGCAGCTCTTCGTGGCCAATTTCGCCCGCTTTGCAGCGATCGTGTTCCTGGTCGTCGTTCTGCTGCAGGTCGTGCCCTCCACGTCGTTCATGCTCGGCCATGGAAAAGGGATTCTGAACGCCCAGGACTACAGCGTCAGCGTCAGTCCAGGCGACGCGGAAATCGAGCAGGGGTCGCCCGTGGTGATCCTGGGCCGCTTCGAAGACAAGGTGCCGTCGAGCGTGAACCTGTTCTTCGCGCCGACCGGGCAGGAGCCCCAGCAGATTCCATTGACCCGCAGTCTCGACGACCCGGTCTTCGGCGGCATCCTCCAGGACGTCCGATCCAACCTGCGATACCACATCGAGTATGAGGGCCGACGCACCCGCGAATACACGATCAGCGTCTTTCAGAGCCCCGAGCTGCTCCGCACGGATGCGACAATCACATACCCTTCCTACACGAAGTTGCCCGAGAAGACGATTGCCGACACGCGGCAGATCGCTGTGGTCGAGGGCTCGAAGATCACGCTGCGATTCACATTGAACAAACCCGTCGCAACCGCGAGGCTCAGTCCCCGGTCGGGAATCGCACTTGCCTTGACAACGGACGACACGGACCCCAACGTGCTGACGGCGTCGATCACCGCCTCGCAGAGCGAACGCTACGAACTGCATATGGCGGACGCCCAGGGCCGACCGAACAAGATGCCGCCGCGATTCACGATCGATGTACACAAGAACATGCCCGCGGAGATCAAGCCTGTGTTTCCGAACCGCGACGTGGCGGCCTCGCCTCTGGAGGAAATCAACCTCGAAGCCGAGGTGTCCGACGATTACGGCGTGACCGGCTATGGTCTGACGTATGCACTGGTCGGCGTGGAGAGTCGGGACGTGAGGCTGGATTTGCAGACGCCTGCCGACAAGCCGCAGGTCAAGCACCTGCTGGCCATGGAGGATCTCAAAGCCCAGCCCGACCAGTTGCTCACCTATCATTTCTGGGCCGACGACATCGGACCCGACGGCACGCCTCGCAGGACCGTCAGCGACATCTACTTCGTCGAAGTCAGGCCCTTCGAAGAGATCTTCCGCGAGAGCCAGTCGTTTCAGAACGAGCAAAGCCAACAGCAGCAGAACCAGCAAGGCGAACAACAGAACCGACCGGGCGAGCAGCTCGCGCAGTTGCAGAAACAGATCATCACCGCGACATGGAACATCAAGCAGCGGGCTGAACGCTCCGGCGGAATCACCGACCACAAGGACGATCTCGACGTGGTTCGCCAATCCCAGTCCGACGCCCTGGAGCAGGCGCACCAGGCGATGGCGGAGTCTGAGGACCCGGCGTCCATCAAGTCGCTTCGAGCCGCGGGCGAACAGATGGCGACCGCGTTGGACCACCTGTCCAGAAGCGGCGAATCCGCTTCGACAGGCGAACTCACACCCGCTCTGGCGGCCGAGCAATCCGCCTATCAGGAACTGCTCAGATTGCGGGAACGCGAGCATCAGATCGCCCGCAGTCGAAGCAATTCCAGCCAAGCCAGCGCCAATTCCGCGCAGCGCCAGCAGCAGTTGCAGCAGTTGGAGCTCACGCAGCGCGAGGACCGGTACGAGACTCAGCGGATGGCGCAACCCCAGCAGCGGACCGAAAGACAGGAGGACCTCCAGGCCCTGAACCGGCTCCGCGACCTGGCCCGTCGGCAGAATGAGATGACCGACCGGCTCCGCGAGGCGGAGGCGGCCCTTCGTCAGGCGAGGAACGAACAGGAGCGTCAAGAGGCGTTGCGGCAATTGAAACGTCTGCGCGACGAGCAGATGGAGGCCCTTCGCGACGTGGACGACCTTCAGCAGCGGATGGAGAGTTCCCAGAATCGCCAACGCATGGCCGACGCCAGGGAGCAGCTCGGTGATTCCCGCGAGCAGATCCGTCAATCGACGGAAGCGTTGGAGGAAGGGATGCTCTCGCGTGCGATCACCTCCACGGCCCGCGCCGGACGGCAACTCGAACAGATGCGCGAGGAATTCCAGCGTCGCACGTCCAACCAGTTCAGCGACGCCATGCGAAACATGCGGGAGCAGGCTCGCGAACTCGACGAAGAACAGAACCGGATCGCCGAGGAGATCACGCAGCAAATCGAGGCCAGACAGAAATCGCTCACAGGCGACAGAATGAGTCGCGAGTTGGCGGAACGCGTCGAAAGGCAACGACAAGGCGTGAATGATCTGGTCGACCAGATGAAAGAGACCAGCGAACAGGCGGAAATCTCGGAACCGCTGCTGTCCCGAAAGCTCTACGACACCCTTCGCGAGACGGGCACGGAAAACCTCGATCGGGCGCTCCAAGCCGCGGGCGAACTGCTCCGTCGGGATTTCCTCCCCCAGGCAAGGGAAGTCGAACGACGAGCGGGCGAGGGCATCGACAGTCTTCGCGAGGGAGTCGAGCAGGCCGCGGGCAATGTGTTGGGCGACGAGGCCGAGTCGCTGCGACTGGCACAACAGCAGCTCGACGAGCTGATTCGCCAAGTGGATGACGAAGTCGCCCAGGCCACCGGCGCCCGACGATCCCGATCCGCCGACGCCAATCAGCCGGCCGATGCAACCGGCAACCAAGCCAACGCCCGACCCGGGGACAGGGACAATCCCACTCCGGACTCCCAGGGACAGGAGCAGGCTCGTGCGGAGGGCGCCCCTCGCGATGGAGAACCGCAGCAAGCCCGGCAAGGCGGCCCATCGCAGGATGGCGGGCAGCCACGGGATTCTCGTCGCGGCCAGGCTCGCGACAATGAGGACAGCCGAACCGATCCAACCGGCCGGGGCGGTCTGCGAACCGAGGGCCCCTGGGACGATCAGGGGCAGCGAGGCCCCTTCACCGGCGAGGACTTCCTCGCGTGGTCGGACCGGCTTCGCGACGTCGAGGACATGCTTCCCGAACGGGATCTTCGCGATGAAGCGGCGCGCGTCTGGGACCGCGCCCGAACGGTGCGAGCGGAATTCAAACGTCATGGCAAGGAACCCCAATGGGACCTGGTCAGGAGCCAGATCATGGACCCGCTGACGGAGTTGCGACATCGCGTGACCGAGAGACTGGCCCAGCTCCAATCGGACGAGGCCCTGGTCCCGATCGACCGCGACCCGGTGCCCGATCGCTTCGCGGAGGTCGTGCGGTCCTATTTCGAAAACCTCGGCAGGCAGGGGAATCCATGATGCCTTTGGCAACGATCGCGATCCCCTTCAATGACTGGATTTGGCCGGCGGGTCTTGGGCTCCTTGCGGCCCTGCTCCTGCTGACGTGGTCCTACCGGCACAGTCCTGCGGCCGGACCAGTCCCGCGAATCGCGTTCGCCCTCAAACTCCTGGGGATCGCGGCGCTGGCTTTCTGTCTGATCGAACCGATCTGGAGCGGCAGGCGGGCCGTCTCGGGGGCCAATATCGTGGTGGTCGCGGCGGACAACAGCAGCGGCATGGGCATCCGCGACGAGAGGGATTCTCCAACTCGCGGGGAGATCCTCCGCCAAACGCTTGAAACCGGCCAGGACGGCTGGCTCTCCTCGCTGGCCGGCGCATTTCAGATCCGCCAATACCTGTTCGACTCTCGACTGCGCCGCACGCCGGACTTCTCCGACCTGACGTTCGACGGCGCAGCCACGTCGCTCGGCGCAGCTCTGCGAACCCTGGCCGAGCGGTACAAGGAAAGGCCCCTGGCGGGCGTGCTCCTGTTTACCGACGGCTGTGCCACCGATATCGGCCAGCAACTGCCTGACCTCATGGGTCTGGGGCCGGTGTATCCGGTCGTAATCGGGAAGGACCGACCGCACAGAGATCTGGCCCTGGCGAACGTGACCGTCAGTCAGACGTCCTTTGAAGACGCGCCGGTGACGATCCAGGTCGACGCGGAGGCCGTCGGATTCCCAGGCGGGACCGCGGCGATCGAGTTGCTCGACGGCGCCGGCAGAGTCGTCGAACAGCAGCAATGGATGCCCGGCCGCAACGATGACAGACAGTCTTTCCGCTTTCGTCTGCGTCCGGATCGCAGCGGCGTTCTGTTCTATCGTCTTCGCATCGCCGACAGGACTCAGGTCGAAGCCTCCGACAACCCCGATCGGGCTTCGGAGGCGACGCTCGCCAACAACAGTCGCACGATCGTCGTGGATCGCGGCAAAGGGCCCTATCGCATCCTGTACGTGTCGGGCCGACCCAACTGGGACTTCAAGTTCCTCAAGCGAGCCCTCGAAGAGGACGAGCAGGTGCAACTGGTCGCGCTGATCCGCGTCGCCAAACGCGAGCCGAAATACGACTGGCGAGGTCGAGCCGGCGAGACAAGCAACCCGTTCTATCGCGGCTTCGACGTGCAGGACAAAGAGCAGGTCGAGCAATACGATCAACCCGTCCTCGTGCGATTGAACACCCTCGACGGAACCGAGCTTCGCGAGGGGTTCCCCAAGACCGCGGAAGAGTTGTTCGAGTATCACGCGGTCATCCTCGACGACATCGAAGCGACGTTCTTCTCCCGCGACCAGATGGACCTGATCCGCCGGTACGTCACGCAGCGAGGCGGCGGCTTCCTCATGCTCGGCGGCAAGGAATCGTTCCAGAAAGGCGACTATCAGCGTACGCCCATCGCGAGCATCGTGCCGGTCTATCTCGACCCTCTGCCTGCCGCCAAGAGCGGCCTGGGCGCCAGACTGAGCCTCACCCGCGAGGGATGGCTTCAGCCCTGGGCGAGGCTTCGCGACAACGAAAAGGACGAACAACAGCGGCTCGCGGAGATGCCGGAGTTTCAAGTGGTGAACCGGGCGCGAGCCGTCAAACCCGGCGCGAGGGTCGTGGCCACGGTCGACGCGAAGGACTCCCAGGGACTCCCCGGCCTGATCGCACAACAAGTCGGCAACGGCCGCTCGGCCGCCCTGGTCGTCGGCGACGTCTGGCGATGGGGTATGCAGAACGCCCAGATGCGCGAGGACATGGACAAGTTCTGGCGTCAGACCCTGCGATGGCTGATCGCCGATGTGCCTGCGAGGGTATCGCTCCAGGCCCACCACAAACTCGCAGAGTCAAACCAGCCTGTCGTGCTGCAGGTCCGCGTCCGCGACAAAGCGTTCGAACCGATGGACAACGTTTCGATCTCGATGGAAGTGCTCGAACCCGACGGAAGCTCGGTCCGATTGACCGCTGTGCCCTCGGACTCCGAGAGCGGGCAGTTCGAGGCGACGTACGTCCCGCGGAGCAGCGGCGGTTATTACGCTCACGTCACCGCCAGCGACGCCAAAGGCGACAGGCTGGGCGAGGCCGAGACCGGATGGTCGGCCGATCTGGAGAGACGCGAGTTTGCCTCCATCCGGCCCAACCGGGCCCTGCTGGAGCGAATCGCCCGCCAGACCGGGGGACGCATCGTGGAGTTGGATGAGTTGAACCGGTTCGCGCGCGATCTGCCGCAACGGGAGGCCCCGGTCAGCGAGGTCTGGGTCCGACCTTTGTGGGATCTGCCTGGGGTGGTGCCTGCGGTGTTCCTGTTCGCTCTGAGTTGCTTCGTCGCCGAGTGGGGGCTTCGTCGCTGGAAAGGACTGCCGTGAGGACCTTATTGACCTTATTGACCTTATTGATTGGTTCTCCGGGCACGGAGTCGGTGGATACCGCCTTCACACCGTCTTCCGCTGCGTCTGGGACGGTGATCGTCGTTGTGGGCGCCGCCGGAGCGCCGGAATATGCGCCGCAGTTCGTTCGCTGGACCGATCTCTGGAAAGAGGCTTGTGAGAAGGGGAACGTCGAGTTCATCGGCATCGGCCTGGACCCGAACGAGAACGCATCCGACCGCGCCAGGCTCCAGGAGACGCTGGCGAAGCAGGCTCGGCAGTCCGCCGCCCCTTTGTGGTTGGTTCTGATCGGCCATGGAACCTTCGATGGGCGGGTGGCCCGATTCAATCTTCGCGGACCCGATGTCTCGGCCGGCGACCTGGCGGACTGGCTCAAACCGGTAGACAGACCCATCGCGGTGATCAACACAGCCTCCGCGAGCGGGCCGTTCCTGAAGGAACTCTCGGCCCCCGGCCGAGTGGTCATCACCGCGACCAAGAGCGGCTTCGAGCACAACTTCGCGCGTTTCGGCCAGTACCTTGCGGAAGCCATCGCGCAGCCGCAAGCGGACCTCGACAAGGACGGCCAGACCTCTCTGCTCGAAGCGTATCTCACCGCGTCGCACGCCGTGGGCTCATTCTACACCGCCGCCGGTCGCCTCGCGACCGAGCACGCCCTGCTCGACGACAATGGCGATGCCCTGGGCACGCCCGCCGAATGGTTCCGCGGCATTCGCCCGGTGCAGAGGGCCCGGGACGGCGCGTCCCTCGACGGCTACCGGGCCCACCAGCTCCATCTCGTGCACAGCGAAACGGAAGCCGCGATGCCGTCGGACCTGCGAGCCAAACGGGATCGGCTCGAACTCCAGATCATCGAACTGCGGGACGCCAAGTCCCGATATTCACAAACCGAGTACTTCGCAAGGCTGGAGCCCCTCGTCCACGAGATCGCACGCATCTTCGAACAAGCGGAATCCATGGCCGGTCGCTGACCGCCTCAGTTGATCGTCAGCATCGTGACCGTCTCCTGGTCCTTGACGATGATGCGATTGCCCGCCATCACCGGGTGCGCATAGATCGGCGTATCGGAGACTTTGACCTTCGCCACTTCCGAATACGCCTTGTCGCTGGGCTTGAAGACGATCAGTTCGGAACTGCTGGGCAGAACCAGCAGGCAGGAACCTACGTCAACCGTCGCGCCGAAACCGCCGCGATCCCGCGAGGTTTCGTCGATCCAGGCGGTCTTGCCCGTCCTGGCGTCGACGCAGAACAGGTTGCCCCTGTCCGAGAGGCCGAAGAGAAAACCATCGCGCAACACCGGCGTGTTGTACTGTGGAGCGATGTCCGGATTGCTCCAGAGCTCGCTGGCGGCCAGACCATCGCCCTTCTTTTCGATCTTCACCGCCTTGATGCCCCGTCCGGCGCCCATGTAGATCACCATCTGACCGTCGATGATCGGCGTCGCGGCGTTGTATGACCGATTCGCGGGCGCGAAGGGAAGCTGCCACAGGAGCTTGCCGTCGGAAGTCGCGATGCCGACGATGCCCTTCTCCGTCAGCGTTACGATCTGCTTGACGCCGTCGACCGTCATCAGAGCGGGCGACGCATACTCCGGCCCTTCCTCGCCCCAGCGCCATTTCTCGTCGCCCGTGGTCAGGTCGAACGCAACGATCGCGCCGTTGCCCTGTCCGCCGACGTGCACGATGGCCAGACCGTCCACGATAATCGGCGACATGGACGTGAAGAATCGAGGCACCACGTTGGGGAACGGGTCCTTGCGCCACAGAAGCTTGCCGCCTGCGTCCAGACAGGACACGATGCCGCTGGCACCCAGCGTCACGATCTTGCCGTCGGCTACGGCGGGCGAGCTTCGCGGCCCGGGGTGCCGACTGGCTGCTCCGGTCACCGCCTTGGCGGCGTACTTGTCTGCCCAAAGCTGTTTCCCGTCGGCGGCGTTCAGGCACAGGATGGCCTCTTCGTCGCCCTGCCGAGCAAAGACAAAGAGTCTGTCCCCCACCAAGGCGGGCGTCGCGCAGCCTGTGCCCACCGTTGCTTTCCACTGCTGCTTGAGCTCCTGCGGCCATTCCTGCGGAGCGGTGAACCCGCGAACAACCCCGTCCCGATTGGGGCCCCGCCACTGCGGCCAATCCTGGGCCTGAACAGAACCCGCACACATCAAGAGCACTCCCGCTGTCTGGATGATTCGCTTCATCTGTCCCATAGTCACCTCCCATGTTGAAGTCCGCGAAATGGACGCAACGACCCGCGTCCAGGTCAAGACAGTATACCGCCGCAATCCACGCCACAACAATACAATCTCACGAATTGCGACCGGCGGGCAATTTCCCATGGTCCTCCGTCGTCTTGCCTGTCAACGGGAACCGCAGGCCCCTTGTGGACAACCTGCGGACAAGCGGATAGAGTGAACGCCTGCAATCTGCTCAGGATCGAAACGGATCATTGGCAATAAGGAGACCTGATCGATGATGAAGAACCGAAATCTCAGCCGCCGCAGCTTTCTGCTCCACGGCGCCGCCGCGGTCGGCGCCGCTGCGGCGTGGCCGGCCCTCGTGCCCTCGACCGTCTTCGGGGCCGCTGCGCCCAGCAATCGCATCACCATGGGCATGATCGGCATGGGCTTGCAGATGGGCGGGCACTTCCGCGGAATGCTCAACCGCAGGGACGTGCAGGTCCTGGCGGTCTGCGACGTGGACCGGACCAAACGGGAGAACGCCAAGAGCCAGGCGGAGAGGGCCTATGCAGGCCAGACCGAAAGCGGCTCCTACAAGGGCTGCGACGCATACCTGGAATACGAAGAGCTTTGCGCCCGAGCGGACATCGACGCCGTGATGGTGATGACGCCCGACCACTGGCACGCCATGTGCTCGCTGGCGGCCATCAAAGCGGGCAAAGACGTGCTCTGCCAGAAACCCATGACGCTGACGATCCGCGAAGGGCGTCTGATGAGCGATGCCTGCAAGCAGTACGGCACAATCTTCCAGGTCGGATCGCAGCAGCGTTCGGAGCGGGCTTTCCGCAGGGCCTGCGAGATCGTCCGCAATGGATGGATCGGCAAGGTGCACACCATCTACGCGAGCCTGGGACAATTCGCCCCGCCGACAACGCTGGCGGAAGAGCCGATCCCCGAAGGGTTCGACTATGACCGCTGGCTGGGCCCCACTCCGTGGTATCCCTACAACGCCGAACGCGTCAAGGCCGACTTCGGCGGCGGATGGCGGCGGTTCTGGGAGTACGGCTCCCGCAAGAACGGCGACTGGGGCGCCCACCACTTCGACATCATCCAGTGGGCTCTGGGCATGGACGACTCCGGCCCGGTGAAATTCGTCCCCAAGGGCTGGGGCGGCTACAAACATCAGACCCATTACTACGCCGACGGCACGAAGGTCCTCCGCGACCATCCGATTCGCGGCGGCCACATGATCCAGTTCATCGGCACGCAGGGCGAGGTCATGGTCAGTCGCGGCGATCGGCTCGACACGATCCCCGTGGAGTTGGCCAAGGCGCCGCTGCTGCCCAGCGAGATCCACCTATACGAATCCCGCGACCACGACGGCAACTGGCTCGAAGGCATCCGCACCCGCAAGCAGCCGATCTGCCCCGCGGAGATCGGCCATCGCACCGCGACGATCTGCCACCTCAGCGGCATCGCCGAGCGGCTGGGTCGTCCGATCAAGTGGGACCCGATCGAAGAGAAGATCCTCGACGACCCCGCGGCCGAGCGTTGGTACGATCGGCCGCGTCGGGCCCCGTACGTGTTGTGAGATGGGCCCGACCATGGGGACCCAAGTGAATCTGCACATGATTGAAGAGGAAAGAGAAATGACACGCAGCCTCTTGAGAATATCGGTCGTCGCGATGGCGACGCTGGCTTTGTCCGTGATGGCGACTTCCGCAGTCGCCCAGAGCACGGACGAACTGATCAACCAATTGTGCGGCAGGGCCCAGGCCCCTACGCGCAACGCAGCCCAGCTGGCCGAAGCCTATCAGAAGGCGTTCGATCACCTGCTGCCTCTGATGTCCGCGCAGAACGCGGGCTCTCGCTACGCACCCCAGATCCTGCTCCAGGATATGGGCTCCCACGCAGCCCGTCCCGGCGCGGAGATCGAGCGGGAAGCGCTGGCCAAGGTCCTCGCGAAAAACGTCGATCGCACGGACCTGGACAGGACGGTTCGCCACTGGATCGTGCTCCAACTCGAGCGGATCGGCAAAGGGGAATCGGTGCCCTGTCTGGCGAAACTGATGACCGATCCGGACGAGCACCTGCGGGACTTCGCCCGCCGGGCCTTGGAGAAAAACCCCGACCCGAGCGCGACGGACGCCCTGCTCAAGGCCCTGGCCGAGGCCAAGGACGCCAAGTGGAAGATCGGCCTGATCAACGCACTGGGAAGCCGAGGGGCCAGAATCGCGGTGTACCCGCTGCAGACCGCTCTGGGCGATAGGGAACCCGCAGTGGCGTCGGCCGCGGTCACCGCTCTGGCCAATATCGGGGGCGAGGACGGCGCCCGGGCTCTCTTCGGCGTCTTTGAGATGCCCATCAGTCCGCTGTATATGAAGGCCGCCCAGGGTCTGATCGATGTCGCACAAGAGATGGTCCGCAGAAACGATCTTGCGGCCGCATCGGAAATCTATGGGGGGCTCTATGAGGGCGCGACTTCCTTCGCCCAGGAGAACCCGGACTTTAATCCCTTCAACATCCGCGCCGCCGCGATCGTGGGCCTGATCGCCTGCAATCCGCTCAAGGAAGCTGAGCAGATCCGAACCTGGATGCGGGACAAAGATCCCAAGGTCCGCGCCGCGGTCGTCGGCGCCGCCCGCGTGTCGCCCAGCAAGGCGCCGACACGGGCCTTAACCGCGTTGCTGGCCGACCTGGATCCGCAGTCGCAGGTCCAGGTCCTCGGCCTGATTGGCGACCGAGGCGACCTGTCCTCGATCGAGCCGGTCAAGAGAGTCCTGGACAGTAGTGAAGACGCGGTGCGTCTGGCCGCGATCGAAGCGCTGACCAAGGTCGGGACCGACGATGGCGCCGAGGCCCTCCTGCAGATCGCAGTCGCCGGCTCGGGCGCGACGCAGAGAGCCGCTCGCGAAGGTCTGGCGATGATGGCCGGTCCGCGTGTCGAAGATGCCCTCGCCGCCTGGGCAGCGGCAGGCCAGACCAATGCCCGCGTGGTCGCGATAGGCGTGCTGGGCAAACGACGCGCGGCGGGCACAGCGGAAACCCTGCTCGGCTATGCCTCCGACGCGGACGAGCAGATCTCCCGCGCGGCGTTCGCCGCGATGGCGGACGTAGCCGATACGGTCGATGCGGCGACGCTGGCGGATCTGGTCGCCAAGGCGAAAGCCGGCGGACCTCGCGACAGCGGGGTAGCGGCTCTGCGGGCGGTCCTGTCCGCAGCGAAGGACAAGGACGTCGCTGCACAAGCGGTGATCGATCGGATGAAGACGGCCGACGCGGGCGCGCGGATCACGATGCTGACCGCTCTGGACGCCTCCGGCACAATCGCCGCCTTGGCGGTCGTGTGCGACGCGGCCCAGTCGCCGGACGAGACGCTGTCCGACGCCGGCATTCGGACCTTATCCAACTGGCCGAGTTTCGAGGCCGTCGAGACACTGGTCGCCCTCGCCTCGAAACCCCAGACCTCGCTGACCCACTACGTCCTGGCGGTCCGCGGCGCGCTGCGGCTGATCGGCGTCAGCGAGTCGGCTCCGATGGAGCAGCGGGTCGCGTTGTGCCTGGCCGCGTTCGACAAGGCCCGTCGCGACGACGAGAAGAGACAGGCGATCGCCACGCTGGGCGCGCTGCCCAGTCCCAAGGCCATCGAGCGACTCCAGGAACTGCTCAAGAATGATGCCTTCAAGACCGAGGCCGCTCTGGCAATGGTCGATCTGGCAGGCCGAATGACCGACAGGCAGGCCGCAAGGGACCTCGCCCAGAAGATCCGGGACATGAACATCTCGGATGAGGTCAATCGCCGGGCCGATGCAGTCCTCAGCGGACGGTTCCGAGGAAGACGATAGCAGCAAGAGGATGCCAAGACAGAGACGCACAAGGGGAAGAAGGCTCAACCCGGCCTTCTTCCCCTTTCGCTTCTGAGAGTACAAAACTCAAATGACCGAAACGCTGTCGCCCTTCGGCGCTTCGTTTCGGTCATTTGGCTTTCGGTCATTCGTGCTTGTTTCGAATTTCGGATTTCGATATTCGGGTTTTCTCACTGGATCGGTCGGATCTTGACGTTGCGGAACGAGACCTGGCCGTGGTCGCCCTGGAGGGCGATGTAGCCCTTGCCGGACTTGGCGAACAGCGGCATCCGCGAGAACTTGCTCTTGGCCACCCGCTCCTTGAAATCTTCGCTGCCCAGGACGTATGTGAAATAGGTCACGCCGTTGATGACGTGTTCGCACTTGTCGGGACTGATGACCAGGCGGATCTGGTTCCACTGGCCTGCGGGCTTGGTCGCATCGAGCGTCTTGCCGGTGCTCGGGTCGATCGGCGGCTGATAGAGGGCGTAGAGCCAGCCGCAACGAACGGGGTCGGCCGCGGCGGCGTTGTCTTCGAGTTGGAACTCGGGACCGGTCGCCCAGGCGGAACGAGCCTCATCCGTGACGTGGTACATGATTCCGCTGTTGCCGGCCGGCGAGATGTTGTATTCGAGATGCAGCTCGAACCAGTCGAACTGGTCGTTCGTGCAAAGGTCGCCCGCGTCGCGAGGATCGGCGCAGATCAGCACGCCGTCCTGGACCTTCCAGCCGGGACGGATGTCCTGGCGACGGAAATTGTGCCAGCCTTCGAGATCCTTGCCGTTGAACAGGAGCTTCCAGCCGGCGGCCTTCTCCTCGTCCGTGAGGGTGTTCATCCTCGCAGCTTGTGCCGCGGCCTCTGCGATCTGTTTCTCCAGAGCGGCCTTCCACTCGGCGCCCAGTTCCTGAACGGTCTTGCCGGTGGCGTCCTTCCACAGATCCTCGCTGTACCTGCCCTCGCGGGCTGCGGCGTTGAGCTTGGCGACGATCTCCTTGTCGTACATATTGGTCACCCAGTTCAGGAAGTTGCCGCTGATGCGGTAGTTGCCGTCGTACTGGGCCCGCGCGAGGTTGCGAGCGGTGATCTCGGCGCCGCGGGTTTCGGGCTCGTACAGGAACCAGCGGATGTAGTCGCAGATGCCCTCGACCAGCCAGCCGGGGGTGCGGGTCGCGTTGGGATTGTTCCGTCGGGCGATGCCGTAGTTCTGCACGACGTGAGCCATTTCATGCACGATCGCGCCTTTGGCCTCGCCTTTGAGGTTTTGGCGGAACCAGGGCGCGGCGCAGCGGATGCGGGTCCCGCCGGCGTTGGCGACGCCCTGCATGTCCGCGATGAACGTGATGCTCAATCGCGTCGGCGCCTCATAGCCTTCGCTGGGCAGCATCTTGACCAGCTTGGGATACCATTCCTTCACGACCGGAGCCAGTTCCTTCGTCGCCCACTCCGCCAGGTCGGGCGTTTCGGTCGTATCGATGGTGATCTGGTACTTCCCATCTTCGGCCTCGACGATCTCCCTGCGACCCTCGCCAAGGGCCTTCCCCGTCCCCACCGGCTCCGGCGGGGTCGTCGCGTCCACCACGTCGATCTCGCTGAAGAACGTCTGCCCGAACGGACTGCCGTCGTCGGTGCGGAAGACGTCGAACAGCAGATACCGGTACTTGCCGAGGAGGCCCGCGGAATCCGAGACGCTCACGCCATACTGCCCGCCAACCTCGCCTTGCTTGGGACGAGTATCGACTTGCGCGATCCGCTTCCAGCCGCACGTTTGTGGATCGGTCCCTTTCTTGGGCTGGGAATCGAAGCCCGCGGCGCTCCCGTCGGCCACGTAGAGGTCATACACTTGTGGGCCCCGCTCGCCGGGATGCCAGGAGTACGTGTTCACCTGCTTGACGTCGATCGCGCTGCCCAGGTCCACGACGATCCGGCCGCCCTCGGTCCCGGCGTTGAAAAAGAAATTCGCGGCGGGCTGATCCTCCTCGCCGGGGAGTTTGCCGTCGTGGAGCACGGTCAGGTCGCCGCCGTTGCGATCCCGTCGCCCGTCCACGAGCGTGAACATGGCCTTGGAGGCCGCGTCGTTCTGCGACGCCGGGGGGACATCGGCGAACTTGAACGCAGCCGACGCGGAATCGCTGCCCTGGCGATCGATCGCCACCTGGATCTCGGCCTGCGACGCCAGGACGCACGACAGAACCGTACAAGCTGCGGCAACACACACGATGCGGGATTTCATGGGGTCCTCCATTGGTCGAATCTTGCGTATCGGCCCAAGAGCCTATCGAACAGACCGCCTCTTGTCAACACGGACCTCGCAGGCTCTGTCCATGCGAATCCTGGCGGCCACGGTCTTGGCCCACTCGACGTCGTCGGGACTGAGCGAAGGAATCTTGGGTTGTCGTGAGTCATTCGCGTGTTCGCTACGGATTCCTCTGAATGCGAAGAACGGCATCGCCGCTGAAGGGAGCCTTGAATGTCCGCTTCTCGCCGCCGGATGCGGTCTCGCCCGGCGTAGTCGCGCCGTCGGCGGGGTTGAGCCATTCGACCGAGAGCGTCCCCTGGGCCGCCGACAAATCCACCGTCGCTTCGCCTCCCTCGGACAGATAGACCAGGTACTCCCGCCCCGGGTCGGCCAGGCAGAATTTCGTTGAGGCCAATTCCGACCGCGGCGTCATCGCGGCCAGGTTCACCTTCCTCGCCAGACGCAGCGCGTAGCCCATGTTGCGTCGCAGCGGCTCGAACTTCGGATCGAAGCGTTCCCCGAGGATCGAGCCGTCGTAGGGGTCCATGAAGATCGGGTTGTGTCCGCGCAGGAAGCTGTGCCAGACCCAGCGGTGATTGCCGCCGACGCCCCAGATGTGGTCGGTGTCGAGGAGGCTCACCTTCTTCTCGTTCCAGGCAGGGGCGGGATCGCGGTAGCCGTCCTGCCCGCCGGGCGAGATCCAGTCGGCGGGGCTGAGCCGCATGGAGTCGGTCTTCTCGCCGCCATGGCCTGTGATGCCGACCGGATGCTGTTTGGGCTTCGTTCGTTCATATTCGTGGACGGTCTTCACGACCCACCAGTTCCACTCCTTCTCGCCACCCTCGTTGCACACCTCGAAGAGCACATTGTCCAGGTCGTTGACCGTATCCACGACCTTGCGAATGTACGCCTCCTGGAGAGCCGTGATCGCCGGGCTGGCCAGGGAGTGGATCTCCAACACGTTGCCGTCGCCGTTGACGTCGCCCGCAATCCCGTTGATGTTGTTGTCCGGATGGAAGGGATGGCTGCGGTAGGCCCAGCCGTCGGGAGTGCCCGAGCGTCGGTTGCCGTGACGCAGACCCCAGCCTTCGAACAGCATCACCGAGACGTAGATCCCCCGCTCGCTGGCGGCGCGGACCCTCGTTCGCAGGCGGTTGAAGAACTCGGGGTCGTATTTCGTGAGGTCGAACTTGGGTTTGCCGTCGAGGGCGTTGCCCGGGCCGGTGCGGGCCCAGGGCAAGGGAGCACAGTGATGGGCGAAGTCCTTCCCGAGACTGCGGTTGGCCTGGGTGTGCCATGTCGTGGAGTCCCAGGCCCACAGGCGAATGAAATTGTGATCGTAGCGCTGCAGGAAGGCCAGGTAGGCGTCGAAATCGAACGGCGCAGGCGGGTCGGCCCGGTCCATGTCCACGAGGCTGTTCCAGGTGTGCGAGCCGGTCAAGAGGACCGCCTGGCCACCGCCGTCGGCGAAGTAGCGAGGGTTCTGGGGATGCACGCGCAAAGGCCCGGTCGCAGGGCCTGCCCCCACCGCGGCCTGCGACACCAGCAGCGTCACCCAGATCTTCGTCCACACTCTCGTTTGCGGATTGAATCGCATCGTCACACCTCACCATTCCTGTCAATCGTGTCTGTGAGCGACCTGCACAACAGCCCGGCGGTATGCCGCCAGGGGCGGATTCCCGCTGTCACGCACGGCCAGGACCACGTGGATCGTCTCGCCCCCGGCGTCCTCGGGAACCGACAGGACCGCGGTCGTCGAAGAGGCGTCGCGCAACACGGCCCGGCCCCGATACGATCCGGCCTCCGGATAGACAAACCACTCGAAGGCCAGCGGATCGCCGTCGGGATCGCGCGAGGAGCCGGCGTCGAACGACACCTGCTGACCCGGCCGGGCGGCGATCCGCAGAATTGCCTTTCCCTCCACGCCGTTGAGCACAACCTGCGGAGCATGATTCGCCTCGCTCGGAGGCCTCACGCACCAGTCCAGTCTCGCGAGGAAATCGTTTTGCAGATCCGCCGCCCAGCGCGCGAGCGTATTGTCGCGATCGCGGGTCCCCTTCCAGGAGTCCGCCTGATTGGCCCAGTAATAGGGTTTTCCAGGGAAGTCTTCATTGGGCCCGTAGCGACCGGCCCAACTGCCCCAGCGCGGCTCGTTCGGGTCGTTCATACCGGTGGGAACCAGGTAGAGGAACGTCATCGTGTCGCCCTCCTTGCCCCAGTGGGTCGTCGCGGTCGGATACAGCGCGCCCAGCGGACCATGGTCGGTGAGCACGTCCCGGACGAGATCGGACCCGCCGGCGCGGGCGGTCAATGCGGAGAAGCGGTGATACCATCGTTTGCCGTCGATCTCGGGCTGGAACGTGTTCACCCAGATCGGAAACGGCGGCGCGAGAGTCGTCGTATGCTCGCCGAACCTGTCATACGAAGACAGTCGCAGCCTGGACTTGAATCGGGCGTAGCCCTCGGGCCCCCGCTCGCGCAGGACGCGGTCGAGCGCCCGCCTGAGGTTGTTCGCGGCCGCGCCGTGGTCGGTGCCCCAGTCCGAATACCACAGCGGACGCGGATCGTCCTTGTCCACCGCCGCAAGGATCAGATTCACCGCCTCCTCGGTGTCGTTGTAGCCGGCCACGGTGCGCCGCCAGAGGAACTCCTTCTCGGGGTACCTCGGATCGTGCCGCGCGAGGTTCGGCCGGCACTGGCCGTAGGCGTCGAGCAGCCGTCGAACCACGTCCAGGCCGGTGTCTGCGGGGTTCTTGTTCTCGGGCCGGCGCGTCTGCGGCCGATTCGCGATGATTCCTTCCACGTCCCACTCGTTGGCATACAGAAGGAACCGCACCAGCGACTGCTCGTCATCCGGGTCGCCGCCGGCGTCCGTCTCGACGATCAGACGAATCCGAGCGGCAGATGCGTCCGCGATGGAATCGCAAGCACCGACGACCAGCGACAGCAGAATCGCCCACAGGTAGATCGAATCAGATTTCATCTTCCCCTCACGACTGATCATCGAGTCCGTCCGTAGATGATGGAGGCGTCATAGCTTCTCGATGCCTGCCCGCCGTACTCGGCGTGAAAGAACGGCGATGCCCCGGTGAAAGCCGGGACCGATTCCGGCTGCCCCAGGAGCGCCGCAGCCAGGTGTAGCAGGGCCTGTGCCTCGTTGTTGCTCACGTGGCAGAACAAGTGTCTCTTGCCGCCTACGAACAAACCCTGCTGCACGCGATCCCTCAGAATGTTCCGCCCGACGGTCTGGGCCTCGTCCAGAAAGGCGATCTTCCCCCCGGCGCGGTGCAGTTCCAACATCGCAAAGACCAGGAAGGGATCTGCTGAATTGTCCGGCAATCGTAACGACGGCACCGCATCGGGAGTCTTGCCGATGTCGCCCCAGCCGTTGCCCTGGGCGATGCTCCTCGCCATTTCCCACAGGAACTCATCGCCCGACAAGCGAAAGGCCAGGGCATACAGCCACAAGTGAGCCGCGCCGGGATGTCCGGCGCGGAGCACTCGCCCTCTGGGTCCGAAGTACCCGTCCTTCTTGCAGACGTATCCCTCCATACTGGTCCCATCGGTGAGCATGGGGATGAACGCGTTGTCTTTCTTGCGGTAGGCGGACTTGCCCCAGGCGGTCATCTCCTCAACAGCCCATCGTGTGAAATCCCGCCCGGCATCGCCCAACTGCTCCCCCAACAACAGCCGACTCACCTGGGGCTCCACCTCCGGCGTGTCGCCATAGCAGGGAAACAACGTGCCTTCCACAACCCGGTGACCTTTGAAATCGTCGCCATACTGGTACTCGGCCCGGTCGCCGCGGATCTTTCCCACGTCGTCGCACCATGCCGTCCGGCATTGGCTGAACTGAAAACCGCCCAGCCCGGTCTTTGGGTCGCGGGTCTCGACGTAGCGGTAGGCAAGTCGCTTGGCCCACACCAGAGGCTCCACGGCGCTGTCGAGTCTGGAGAGCATGCCCGCCGCATAGTAGAAATCGCTGCCGGCGTTGTGGAAGGTCAGGCCCTGCCCGTCGAAGAACACCTCGCCGCCGCGATACTCGTTCTGCCAGAGCGGTCCGAGTCTCTTGGGGTTCGCATGGCGGTTGAAGTCCAGTCGGCCCCAGTCCAGGACGTGCGCGTTCCACATATTCTCGATGAGTTGCCGGGTCGCTTTCGGATCGGCCTGCCACATCAACTCGTAGTGCGGGAAGAAGCACTTGAGCTCGTGGATACGCCCGGCGCCGTCCGGGTTGCCGGCGATGACGTCGTCGGTGGCGTTGTAGGCCAGATGCCCGCCCCAGGCAAGCAGGCCTCCGTTGTGCTCGACGCCGTACCGCAAGTGGTCGAATGCGTGTCGCCAGGCTTCGAGGGCGGCGTCTCTGTAGCGGGGCTCGCCGGTCAACCGGCTCAATCCATCCAGCGTGCGAAACAGACCCTGCTGGCTCGAGAGATTGCACAGGACCCACTCCTTGCCATCGCCCCACTTCCACTTGACCGGCTCGAAGGTGTCCACGTTGAGGCCGTCGACGAAAAGCGGTGTCGGCTTGCCGTATGTGTCACGACCGCGTGCAAGGACCAGATCCGCAAATCGACGCACGGCCGCGAGGTACGGCGCCGCGTGGGCCGCGGACGAAGGGGAGGCCGGCCGGTCGGACGGCACGATGGCCGCGGCCCAGTGGCCTTCCGCAGGAGCCGCAACGATCGCCACACCGCCCCCGTCGAGCTGTTCGCGTTTGCCCCACTGGCCGGTCGCGATGTCGATCCAACGGACCTCGAACCGGCCCGGCGCATCCTTCAGGTTCAGGCCGACGGTGCCGCCGTCGGTGAAGTACAACGCATAGGCCACGCCGGGACGGGCGGCCAGGTGCGCCTCGTTCTCCGCCCGATCGCTGAGCAACCGGTTGGCGGGCTCCACGTCCCACAGCTTGATGACCGATTCCAGCTTGCGGGCGGCCTGGATGGCGGCCTTGGCGGGCTCGGAGAGCCCCAGACCCGAATCCGGCCGATGGAATCGCGCCGACGCCGCCCCGCCGATGACGTGACGCCAGAACCGCTCGATTCCATCGCGATTGTCGCCGAACCGGCCTCCGTCGGCGCCGTAGGTCTTGGTCGTGTTGAGCGGCCGGGGCTTGTCTGCGATGCGGGTCCGAACCCACTGGAAGTTGTCCCAGTGCGTCTGCCCCTTCTGCTGGTTGTTCTGCGAGACGTCCGCGAAGTCGTACCGCTCGGGATGATCCAGCGTCCGCTTGTGCTCGTCGGATTTGAGGTCCCAGGCGTCCCACATTTCCGTCACGCAGACCTTCCTGCCCGCCTCCGACGCCCGGCGACGGATATGCTCGGCCCAGAACGCACCCCATGCCTCCTCGGCGGAGGTCTCATTGTCCATGCAGTACAGCACATGGTCATGCTTCAGCGAGTACAACAGCATTTTGTCGACGAATCGCTGCTGGTACGGGAAGACAACCGTGTTGTTTCGCTGTTTGGGCGTGGTGAAGAAGAACGGCTGCCTGTTGGTCCCGGCGTGGTCGGGATAGTGCTCCGCGAAGCCCGACTGTTCGTAGGTGTAGTTGACGTTGTTCTTCGGGTTGTAAGGGTGCGGCTCCCAGTTCTTCGTCGAGTAGTCGAATCGGTCCCAGACCTCGATCTGGACGACGATGTCCCGCTCGGCGGTCCAGCGGAGCATGTTCTCGAACCGTTGCCAGTACTCGTCGTTCCATTGCTCCAGATCATACTTGCCGTCGGGGCGTTTCGCGAACGGATAGACTTCGAACCCCTTGTCCGGCCGGTCGCTCATCGTGTTGCGGATGTAATTGGCGCCCACGGCAGCCATCTCGTCGAGGTGTTCCTTGAGGTCGGGGATCTGGAACAGGTTGTCGTCCTTGCTGCCGCCGAGCAACAACACGGGTCGGCCTTTGTATTGCCAGTAGCGGGGATTCTTCGACCAGGGCTGGATGCGGTCCGCATCCTCGGCCGCCGAGACGGCAGAACCTGCAAGCGACGAAACCCCAAGAATCACCGACAGCAACAGATGCCTGTTCATGACAGTCCTTTCGATTGTCCTGCATCCCGACTCTGCTTCGACAACCCGCCGGGGCATTCAAATGGGAAAGACGCAGATCCAGGCCGGTCTATTGCCGCGGATCGACGCCCGCGGCGACGGTCCTCCGAATCGCCTCCAGGATCGGCTCGCGAGTGAATCGGCGGACCCAAGCGCAAACACCGACGCGATGGAAATGGCCAGGGCTCGAAGGACCTGTCGTCTGCGTCTTGATGTCATCATCGGCATTGCGTACGTCCTGATCGTGCCGCCCCTTCGCCGCAGGTTATCCTAACGACGCCCCCCGCCGACGTCAACGGGTTTGAAGTTTCCCTCTGGCGTTGCCGGGGCGACGACAGTATGATGGCCGCGTGTGACCGTCTGCGTAATGAATGCGCCGATTCGGGAGTGACTTTGTGCGAAGGAGATGCCCATGACCGCGATGCCTTTGACCGTTCGAATCCGCCTCAGCGCCATGATGTTCCTCCAGTACATGCTGTTCGCCGCGTGGTTCGTGCAATTGGCGGGTTACCTCGACAAGATCGGCGTCACGGGGACTTTGAAGGCCTTGATCCTTGGCAGCATGCCCCTGGGCAGCCTGGTCTCCCCGATCTTCTGCATGATCGCCGATCGTCACTTCGCCAGTCAGAAGGTGCTGATGGTTCTGAACTTCGCCTGCGCCGGCCTTCTCCTGGTCGCGGCGTTGGTCGGCAATCCGGTCGCCCTGTTCGTGATCCTCCTGCTGGCGATGATCTGCTACATGCCCACCTGGAGCCTGACCGCCGCGGTGGCCATGGCGCATGCCCCCTCGGAGAAATTCCCCCAGATCCGCGTGTTCGGATCGATCGGCTGGGTCGCAGCGGGTGTGTTCAGTCTTGTGGCAGACAAGTTCTTCAACGGCGCCAAGATCGACGGCACGAGCATCCCGTTGTTCTGCGGCGCCGGCACCGCGCTGGCGGCGGCCCTGCTCACCTTCACGCTGCCCAACACGCCTCCGCCCTCGAAGGGCAAGCCCGCTTCCATCATCGACGTCCTCGGCCTGCGGGCCCTGGGCCTTCTCAAGAGCGGCAATTTCGCCTTCTTCATGCTCATCTCCATGCTGGCGATGATTCCGTTCACGATGTACTTCTCGCTGGGCTCGCAGTTCTTCATGAGCCAGGGCTTCAAACAGGTGACCGCGACGATGAACCTGGGCCAGGTCGCGGAAATCCTCATCATGCTCCTGGTCCCGATCGCATTGACGCGCTACGGCGCCAAGTGGGCGATCACCGCAGGCCTGGGAATGCTCCTGGTGCGATACATCGCATTCCTGGCCGGCGGCGTGCTCGGTCAGACCTGGATGTACTACATCGCGATTCTTGTCCACGGCGCGATCTTCGGGTTCCTCATCGTCGGCGGCCAGGTCTACGTCGACAAGAAGGCCCCGCCGGAGATCAAGGCCCAGGCGCAGGGATTGGTCGGCCTGCTCCTGTTCGGCGTCGGCATGTTCGTCGGCACCTTCGTCAACGTGAACCTCATCGAAATGTACACCGCCGAGAAACTCGTCGACGGCGTCGCGCAAACCGTCACCAACTGGAACGCCATCTGGGTCATCCTGACGGCCATCAGCGCGGTCCTGATGGCGGCGTTCTGGTTCCTCTTCCGAGACGACGTGCTGAAGGCCGCGAACGCCCCGGGACAGGCCGGGACGGCGCAGGCATAACCTCCTCGCGGGCGGTCATCATATGGCTGCGTCCGAGCCTATAGATCATCGTCGGTGCGACGTCCAGCTCCCGCCCAGGGGCTTTCTCGGGACCCTGAGGAAACTCGGGCCGGGGATGATCATCGCCGGATCGATCGTCGGCTCGGGCGAACTGGTCCTGACCACCAAGGTCGGCGCCGAGGCCGGTTTCTGGCTCCTGTGGCTGATTGTTATCGGGTGCGTCATCAAGGTCTCGACGCAGATCGAGTTCGCCCGCCACGCGATCACCTGGGGTCGGACCCCGCTCAAAGCCCTGAACGACGTCCCGGGCCCAAGACTTCGAGTCAACTGGCTCGTGGCCTACTGGACCTTCATGACGGCCATGATCGTCTTTCAGCAAGGGGGCATCCTCGGCGGCGTCGGCCAGACGCTCGCTATGACCTGGCCCCTGACCGCCTCGGGCTCTGAGTATAACCGCCTCCAGGACCGGCTCACGCAGGACCGCATCGAGCTCAGGCTGATCGAGGCCCGCGGCGGGGAGACTTCCCGCGCCGTGGAATTGCAGGAGGAAATCGCCACTCTGGGCAATCAACTCGCCGGACGTCGCGAGCCGCACGATCCCTACCTCTGGGCCGCCGTCCTGGCGGCCGTGACGTCGCTGCTGCTCTATGTCGGTCGATATCGCGTCATTCAGTTCGTCGCCACCGCCCTCGTCGCGGTCTTCACGCTCGCAACCATCCTGACGCTCGTGGCTCTCCAGATGAAGGAGCAGTGGGCGGTCTCGGCGCAGGAACTGGCCGCGGGATTGAGCTTTCAGCTTCCCCCCGCCGGTCCCGCAGGCGGCAACCCGATCCGCACCGCCCTGGGCGCCTTCGGCATCATCGGCATCGGAGCCTCCGAGCTGATCATGTACCCTTACTGGTGCCTGGAGAAGGGGTACGCCCGCTGCACCGGCCCTCGCGACGGCACCGCCGCATGGACCGAACGGGCCCGAGGCTGGATTCGCGTGCTATGCATCGACGCCTGGAGCTCAATGGTGGTCTACACCCTTGCGACTCTCGCCTTCTATTTACTGGGCGCGGCGGTGCTCGGCCGCGTCGGGCTCAACCCCGAGGGTCGCGACATGGTCCGAACACTGGCGGCCGTGTACATCCCGGTTTTCGGCCCGCTGGCGCAGCCGCTGTTCCTGTGCGGGGCCTTCGCGGTGCTATACTCGACGCTCTTCGTCGCCGCCGCGGGCAACTCCCGCATGGTCGCCGACGGTCTGGGCCTCTATGGTCTGACCGACGGTTCCGAAGCTACCCGCGCACTCTGGACGCGAAGGATCAGCGCAGTCTGGCCGTTCATCGCCCTGGTGTTGTACGTCTTCGTCCGCGCCCCGGCCATGATGATCGTCGTCTGCGGAATCGCTCAGTCGATCATGCTCCCCCTGCTCGGGGGCGCGTCGCTGTACTTCCGCTACCGCCAGAGCGACCCGAATCTGCGTCCCAGCCGGCTTTCGGACGTCATGCTCTGGGTCGCCTTCGCGGCCTTCCTGGTCGTCGGCGCGTGGTCGGTCTTCACCGTATTTCGTTCGTAGGGGCGACGCATGCGTCGCCCTATTGCCCCAGCGCGTTGACCGGCTTCTCGACCGTCAGCCGATCTCCCAGGTTGTTGACCAGGTCGGGCAGATCGTATTCAGCCAGCGCACCATGTACGACGTTCGCCAGTTGGCCGCGAGATTGCCCCCGCTCGACTACATCGGCCCAGGAGACAAGCCCGCCAACCAGTCGAACCGAGCCAAACAGCTCCGGCTCCAGCGCCGCTGCGTGCAATGCAGGCACGCACACGTGCCCGACGGCCACCAGATCGACAGCCCTCTGCGACCGTTCGCGGATGGCCCTGGCACAGACCAGAATGTCCTCGGCTCGCATGCCCACGTACGAACGGCCCAACAGGTACGTGGTGAAAGCGTCCTTGGTGTCGTGCCCGAACAGATCGCCGCCCCAGCCGCCTTTGGCCTGGGTTTCGCCCGTGCCGCGAACATCCACGGCGGCGACCACTTGGCCCGCTTGGGCGAGCTTCTCGATCGGACCGCCGGGACCGGCATCAACTTCCTTGCCGCTCTCGTGAACGTACAGCACGACGTTTCCGACGGACTCACCCTGCGGATAGAACGCCAACCCGGGCAGACAGAGCCCCTCCTCGACCGTCACGAGGGCCTTCTCGACGCGGAAACCGCCACGATCCCCAGCGTCTCGCAGTTCCAACGTGGGCTCGGGCAATTCGGCGAGAGGCCGGACCCCCACAAGCCGACGGACCTCAGCGAGACGATTGGAGAGAGGCGTCGTGGACCAGAGCCGCCTGCGACGGGCCGCCTGCTCCTTCTCGAAATCCCGGTTCAGATCGTACGTCGAACGCGCGCCTGCCAATCGCATCACCTGGCCGTCGGGCGTGCAGCGGGCTTCCTCCTTGCTGAGCAGCACGATGTTCGGTTCCACGATCGCCTTATCGACGCCGCGCAGCCATCGCGACATCCAACGCGCAACGCCCTCTCGCTGGGTCTTGTTGTAGTTGTGTGTCGCGTCGTTCTCCAGCAGGCCGATCCGCTCGGCGACGCCCAGCCGGGTGTACAGCCGCTTGGCGTACCGGAAGGACGACCACGTCCCCTGGATGTCGAAGAAGTCCTGCGTCGCGGCGCAGATCAGGATCGGCGTCGGCGCCCGCATCATGAGGTAGTCGGCATGATCCATCCCGAACGCCAGTTGCCCAAAGACGTTCTGCTCTGCGTCCTGCGGCCCGATGGTCGAGAGCAGGGCCTCGAAGCTCGTGATGTAGCAGCTCACGGCTGCGGCCTGGATACGATCGTCCAGAGCCATCAAGTGGGAGGTCTGCGTGCCGCCACCGCTGTTGCCGGTGCAGCCGATCCGCTTGGGGTCGATCTCGGGCCGCGATTGCAGATAGTCGATCGCCCGCATGGCGTCCCAGATCTCGAAGCGAGCGGTGTTGCGGCCCTGCAGAATGCTGCCGACCCCGAGCATCGTGTGGGCGCTGGTGCCCCAGATCCTCGGCAGCAACGAAGGGTCCTGGCTTCGCTCGCCCTGGTCGATGGGATCGAAGACCAGGGCCGCCATGCCGTTGAGGGCCAGCAGGGCCCCCATCGTCTGGTACTCTTCGTAGGCCTTGGCCTCGCCCGCGTGGCCGCACGGCACGAGAACTCCCGGGAACGGGGATGCGTGCCGACTTGCGTCGGGCAGAAAGAGTAAAGACGTGACATAGCAGCCAGGCAGGCTCTCGAAGATAACCTTCTCGACCCTGTACCCGTCGCGGGCGACAACGCCAGTGACCTTCGGATTCAGCGGCGTCCGCTCGGGCAGACCTCCAATCGCTTGAATGAACTGCTCCCGGAGGGTCTTCTGATATGTCGCGATCTGCTCGGGCGTCTTGCGCTGCTCATATTGCCCTCGCCACTGCTCGAACAACGGCTTGGCCTGGCGAAGCAGATGCCGCGACACCATCTGGCCTGGGGCCGAGCCATCGGGCATCTCGCGCAGCACCCGCAGGTCGTCATTCGCCAAAGCGCCGAGTTGAAGAATCAGACACAAGCCAACGATCACAGCAATATGAAGTCTCTTGCTCATGGCGTCTCCCAATCCCTTCAAAACACACTCGTATTCACATGCCCTGTCATGGCCGGACACAAAACGCCACGTTGGCATAACCCACGTGGCCCTGCCCGTCGAGAACCTGCACGAAGAGCCGGTAGGCTCCCTCTACCGCCGGAGTCGCGAAGCGAATCCGTGCGTCATGGCCGTCTTCGATCAGCCCGGGGATGGGAACAGCCGGTTTCTCTCCCCCGCCGGCGTAGGAGTCCTTGGGGATCTCGACCTCCGACCGAATGTCCCACTTGAATGTCAGCGGATCGTGGTCGGGGTCATAGCACACGACTCGGGCCTCGTATGTTTGGCCAGGCTTGAGGTAGAGCTGCCGCGGGTCGTCGAAACCCGCGATGCCGAGAGCCAGAACCGCCGGGGCCCGATTCTCGGGCCAACTGCCGCTCCAGAGCCGACACATGACGTCAATGGACTCGGTCGGGAGGCCGTCGAGGAACAGGCCGTACCAGGTGTGAGTCGTTTCCTGCTTCTGGGCCCAGAGAAAGACGAACGACCCCAGGCAGTGGCTCGCATCCGCCTGGATCACCTCGGCGTATCGCTCATAGATGGCCTGAGCCTTTTCGGTGCTGGTTTCCTCGATGGGAACCCGCCAGGCGGTCTTGGGCGTCTGCCAGTGCCCTGTCGGACCCCATTCGGCCGCGACGTATGGCTTGGGCCAGTGCTTGCGCGTCAGATCCGCCAGGGTTGCGATATTACCGTAGCTGTTGATCCCCAGCAGGTCCATGTCGGTGCAGTCCCTGGCGATCTCCTGGATCTTCCGCTCGTACTGGCTGTCGCCAATGACGGTCATCACGAGGTGATTGGGATCGATCGCGCGGATCTCGGCCGCGATGTCGTTGAGCCGCCGCCAGAGGTTCGGGTTGTAGGGCGCCCCCGGCGGAATCCAGTCGAGCTCATTGCCCACCGCCCAGAACATCACCGCCGGATGGTCCTTCACTTCGCGAACGGTCTGGAGCACCCGCTCCTTCTGCTGCGAGACCATCTGCTCGTCGTCCCAGTTCATCCCGTTGCGCTCCCCCCGAACCGGCAGATTGACCATCGCCACCAGACCGGCCTCATGGACCTTGTCGAGCGTCCCGCGATTTGCGCCGGTGCGGATGGCGTTGCCGCCGGACTGACGAAGCAGGTCGTACGCCTGCCAGCCCACCGCTCCCTTGACGTAGAACGGCTGGCCGTCCCGTAACAGCCGCCAGTTGCCGCCCTGCTTTTCGAGTCTCCAGACGCCGCTCGTCTGCCCTCGGGCGGCATCCGCCGGCGCACAAACGAACCCAATTACTATGGATAGAATGATCGCTATTTTCATTTCAGCCTCGGATCTGCTCCAGGGAAGTCATCGGCCGCACGCAAACTCATATACTCCCGATTCGACCAGGAATCGCACCCGGCCCGACGCTTCGCCCAACAGACGAACGCCGGCGGCCTGAGAGACAGGGATGCCGCTCTCGGTCACGTCTGCGGCCTTGCCTGCCGGAATGCACACCATCGCGGTCGCGCCGGGCGGAATGGTCGTTTTGAGCGTGAAGACCTCGCCGGATTTTCGCCACTCCGAACGAATCGGGCCGCGGGTGGAGTCATAGCTGGTACGAGCCCACGTAAGATTGCCCACCGGATGGGGATCGACAACGAATCGACGAAACCCGGGCGATTCGACGTCCGGCCGAATGCCGCCCACCCAGCCCAGGAACCACTCCTGGATGTGGCCCAGCATGCAGTGGTTCATCGAAGCGCCGGTATCGGCGTCCCAGGCCTCGGGCATGGAGGTCCAGCCGTTTCGGACGATGAAGCCATAGCTTCCGATGTCCGTGCGGGCGGTCATGTCGTAGATCACGTCGTTACGGCCGTTTCCGGCCAGCGCCTGGAGCAGGTACCAGAAGCCGATGTCGCCCGCGGTCTGCTGGTTACCCCGGCTGCGGATGTCCTGGACAATCCGCTCCAGCACCGCCTGCTCCAAGCCGGCAGGCACAAGGCCCAGCACCAGGGCCATGCTATTGGCGGTCTGCGGGCTGCCGTGGTTCTTGTACTGATCCCTGCCATCGAAATACCTGGCGTTGAAGGAGCGGGCGATCTCGCCCGCCAGGGCGTCGTATGTCGCTGTGTCGTCCTTGCGATCCAACACGCGGGCGGAGTCGGCGACGATCCGCGCGCAGCGATAGAAGGTCGCCATGGCGGTCAACTCAACAGGCGTGAACTGGGCCGCCCCACGAGGCTTGTCGTGCCCGTAATCATACCAATCGCCGAGCCCTGAAGCGGGCACGAGGTCCTTGGCGGTGGCCTTCATGTAGTCCACGAATCTCCTCATCGTGGAATAGCGGGCCGCCAGAATCTGCTTGTCGCCGTACCATTCATACAACTGCCAGGGGAGGACCACCACCGCGGCGCCCCATTCCGGCGTATAGGCGAAGCCGCCCGAGAAGGCGGGGTAGGCGGGCGCCACCGTGGGCACCATGCCGTCGGGCCTCTGGGAATCCTCGCAGTCCTGCGTCACCTTGCCGTACAAGCTCGCGATGTCGTAGCGACCTGCGATCGACGGGCCCATCAGGTACGAGACCTCCAGCCAGCCAAGCTTCTCACGGTGGGGACAATCAGTCAGCACGTGGGCCATGTTCGACCGCACCGCCCAGTCGACGATTCGGTCGATGTCGTTGAACAGCGGGTCGGAGCATTCGAACCGACCGACAGTCGCAGCGTCGTTTCGCACGTGAATGGAGACCAGTTCCTCGACGACAGGCTTGTCGTCGGGATTGGGCCTCCCGGCGGGAACCGCCCCTTCGACCTGGAGATACTGGAATCCGCTGTAGTTGAACTGCGGCGTCCACTTTTCCGAGCCATCACCGCGCAGCGTGTACTGCCAGTAGTTCGGCGTGCCGACGCCCGCGGGATTGACGAGGCCCTTGCCGTCGTTTCGTCGGGGCGACATGCCGTGACGCTGCTCGGCGGGCGTCAGCTTCACGACCTGCCCAGCCTTGCCTCGAACAACCAATCGCGGCACGGCGGAAGCGTTCTGGGCAAAATCGTAAACGAACACGCCGGGCTGGGGTTCATCGACGCGGGCCGGTCTGAAAGTCTCGTGCATCTTGATCGGCGAAGCCTGTGAAGCCGTGAGCCGCCCGCCGGGGCCTTCCGTCTCCTTGGCCATGCTCCAGGTCCCATCGTCAAACCCCGGCCGATCCCAACCGGCAGGCAGCCTGCGGGCGTCGTAGTCTTCGCCTCCGAGGATCGCGCTGTGAGTGATGGGCCCGTCCGTCGTCTTCCACGAATTATCGCTGACGATGAACTCCTCGCTGCCGTCGGCGAACCGCAGATGAGCCTGCGCGATGAGCTTGAGCGGGCGGGCTGCGTTGACGCCATGCACACGACGGTCGCCGGCGGTGTTGTAGAAACCCTTGCCGAGCATGACGCCGAACACGTGCGGGCCAGCCTGGCGGAGCGAATCCGTGATGTCGAAAGTCGAGTAATAGACCGTCTTCTCGTAGACCGACCACGCGGGGTCGAGGAAACGGTCTCCCACCTTGGAGCCATCGAGGAACAGGTCGTAGTGGCCCAGGCCGCAGACGTGAACCACCGCCCGCGTCACAGGCCGGGACACCTCGAACGCCTTGCGGAAAAGAGGCAGCCCCACGCCGGGGGTGGGACTGTCCTGCCCGATCCACCTGGCCCTCCAGTCCTGGGGACGAAGCACGCCCATCGTCCAGGACGCCGGCCGGCTCCAAGCCGAGGGCAGACCGCCCTTGTCCCAAACGCGAACCTGCCAGAAGACCTGTTGCGAAGAAGTCAGGGCCTTACCGCCGTAGGCGATGTGCGTCGTCTCCTCCGAGGCGACCTTGCCGCTGTCCCACAGATCGCCCTGGTCCTGGGACAACAGCTCGCGTGAAGTCGCGACCAGTATCCGGTACGCCGTCTGCCGCTGGCCGCGGACATCCGATCGCAGTTGCCAGGAGAGTCTCGGCGCAGGGGAATCGATTCCGACCGGGTCCCTGGCGTATTCGCAGCGTAACTCTCCAGGCGACAGATCCGCCTGTCCGCCCGCCGGGACTTCCAGATCCACATGCTGCTGGCTCCGGAAGACGTCGAGCCGAACCTTCTGCCCGGCGGGAGCGTCGCGATGGATTCGCAGCAGATCGTCCAGCGTGCCCACCTGCCGACCGGCACATTGGAGAATGACATCGCCCTGCCGCAACCCGCACTGCGCCGCCATGCTTGCGGCGGGCACGTCCACGACCACGACGCCCGTTTCGCCCGGCAACCCGGCGGCCGAGACCTCGCCCAATCCGACGATGTTGCGGACCTTGGCGCCGAGCCATTCGATCACGTGAGAATCCCGCTGTGGCGATGATTCCGCAACCAGAGCCGCCTGACCGGGAAGCCGCGGCGTGCGAGCGATGGCCTTCAGTTGAGATTTCTGCACGCCGAACTGGTCCATCGCGAAATTGAGAAAACCCAACTTCAGGGCCGGCGAACCGTCCTTCACGCGGTAGTCCCCGCGGGCCGAATCGACGAACAAGGCATCGGCCGTGAGAGAGCCGGCGTCCAACCCACTCGCCCGCTGCAGAGCCGCAGCCGGCGCAGGCGTCTGTTGTCCTGGAACGTGGAGGAGATTGAAGTCGCATTCCCTGCCCCAGGGCCTGTTCACGCGGATTGGTCGGTACTCGGTGAACAGGATGTTGCGGCGGAACACGTCCTGGCTGTTGCGATACCAGACGTGCGGGTGAAAGGAGTTGCCGACGATGATATTGTTCTCGACGTGCCGATAGAATCCTTCGCGGAGCTTCAGGCCGCCATTGAGGCAGAGATTGTTGTAGATCTGGTAACGACTCGAGCCGTCGTCCAGGTCGATGTCCCAGCCGTGATCGCATCGCCAGCGGCTGTTGCGCAGGACGTTGGGCTGGACCATGTCGAGGATCGGGAGGTCCTTGTCGGCGCCGAGCGTCACCGTGTCCAGGTCGATGCCCTCCAGACCCCAATACCGATCCCGGCCCCAGGAATTGAACGAGCCGTGATCGCCGGTCTCCAGAACGGTGTCGAACACGTCGCAGAACTCGATCACGTGGCCGCCGAACGTGCCTTCGGAGATGTTGATCCCCGCGCGAGGGACGTCGTAGATCGAGCAATGGCGAACGATGATCCCCATCGACATGGCGATCTGCACGGGGGCGGTCTGCTTCTCGACGCGGCCGGTTTCGTGGATCAGGCAGTCTTCGACGAGACAACCGGCCGGGTAGTTCGGGGTCTTTGGTCCCGGCGTCTTATCGATGTCCTTGTAGTGCTGCCGCTGGTTGTACTCGAACAGGGGATTGCGGACGGCGTTCGGATCGCCGACGAACGCGACGCCGTTGGCGCCGGTCCCCACAATGTGGCACCCGCGGACGGTGATCCTGTGGTTGTAGTTGTTGACGAAGACGCCGTTGCCGCCAAGTTGGTCGAGCGTGCAGTCCTGAATGACGCAATCTTCAGCTCCATCAAAGAGGATCGCCCCGCCGCGATAGGTGGTCCAGTCGCTGCGGAGCAGGGGCTCCCGGTTCTCCATGAACGTGCGCGCCGCGTGGCGGAACGTCAGGCCCCGCAGACTGACGAAACGGACGGGCTTGTCCCGCGTGCCGCGGAATTCGACCAGATGTCTCAGTCGAACCGCTTCGACGACCGCCTGGTCCAGGTCCAGTCCCTTGGGCGGATAGAAGTAGAGCGTGGCGGCTCTGGCGTCGTGGAACCACTCGCCGGGGGCGTCGAGTTCCTCGAAGATATTCTCCACCATGCGATAGGTCTTGTGCATCCCCATCCGGCGGTTGTTCTGCCAGCCGCCCTCGTATGTGACCTCGCCGTTTGGGTTCTTGCCGGTGATGAGGTAATGAAAGTCGCCCCATTCGTGGGCGTGCATGGCGTGAATGAACCCGCCGCGAGGATCGGACCATCGCGAAGCCCGCGCCGGACTGAAGGCATCGGCCGCAAATCCATTGAAATGGCGGACGTTCGGATCGAAGTTCGGATATCGGGCCATGGGCCGTCGGACGCCATTGACGAACAACTGGTCCGTCACAAGCCCGGCGGGAACGGTCGCCTTCATGATCCCGTCTCGAAACGGCTCCCACCGCAGAGTCAGCTTCACGCCGCCGCTGACGACAGGGCATTCCTGCCCATAGGCGACGTATTCGACGAGAGCCTGGGGCGCCCCGGAGTCTTCTTCCGTGAAGACCAGCTTCTCGGGCAGATAGTAGATTCCCCCTCGCAAGTAGACGGTGACAGGTTCGCCCTTCGGCGTTTGTCGGGCCGCCTGCTGCACCCGCTGGAGCGTCGCGAAGGGCCGGTTCAGCGATCCTGGGTTCGCATCATCCCCTGCCGGCGAAACATGGAACTCCGCCGCGATTGCGGCAACCGACGTCAGGCTTGCGAGCCCCCAGGTCACGATCAGACGCATGATTCGATTCTGCATGGTTCTCCTCATTTCAGAAGGCCGGCCGTATTGTCGGTGGCAGAGGCACAAGATGCAAGAGCCGCCGGGCTGTGGAGGCCGAATTCCGTTGCCAATTCCGCTTCTGGGAAGATAATAGGCCGCCAGAGGCGCAAGTCGTTGCGTCGCATCGGTGGACGTCAAGAGGAGATGGCCTGATATGAGCGAGAACATAAAGCACAATCCGTCGCGTCGCGAGTTCCTCCAGGGAACCGGTCGAGTCGCAGCCGGTTCCGCGCTGTTGGCTGCGGTCGGGCCGCGGGTCTATGCGGGCGAGGACAACACGATCCGCGTCGCCCTCGTCGGTTGCGGCGGACGCGGGGCCGGGGCGACCGCCAATGCCTTGGCGACCAAGAACGGACCGATCAAGCTGGTCGCGATGGCCGACGTTTTCCAGGATCGGCTGCAGCGCAGCTATGACGGCTTGATCGAAGCCGCCAGCGCGCCCCGGACCAGCGGATCAGCCGATGTCTGGGTGATGGGCTACGAGGCCAGGCAGATCGACGTGCCGCCGGAGCGACGGTTCATCGGGTTCGACGCGTATCAGAAGGCCATGGACTGCCTCCGGCCGGGCGACGTCGTGATCCTGGCGACCCCGGTGGCGTTCCGCTGGGTGCACTTTGGCTACGCGATCCGCAAGGGAATCAACGTGTTCATGGAGAAGCCCGTCACCGTGGACGGGCCCACGACGCGCAAGATGCTCCAACTTGCGGAGGAGTCGGTCAAGAAGAACCTCAAGGTGGGCGTCGGCCTGATGTGCCGGCACTGCAAGGCCCGCTGGGAACTCTACGACCGGATCAAGGCCGGGCAGATCGGCGAGATCCACATGATGCGGACCTACCGCCAGCAGGGTCCTGCGGGATTTGCGGGTCCCAGGGAAGGCAACGCCAACGAGTTGCTCTGGCAGATCCGCAACTACCTGGGCTTCTTCTGGGCCAGCGGCGGGCTGTTCCAGGACGTCGTCGCACACAATGTGGACGAGTGCTGCTGGATGAAGGACGCCTGGCCGGTTCGGGCCCAGGGCTCGGGCTCGCGCTGCTATCGCGGCAACTGCGTGGACCAGAACTTCGACCACTACGATGTGGAATACACGTTTGCCGACGGCACGAAGCTCTTCTTGAACAACCGCCACATGCCCGGCTGCCACGGTGAGTTCGCCAGCTACGCGCACGGCACGAAGGGCGCGGCCGTGATCTCGACCCACATGCACACGCCCGCCAAGTGCCGGATCTACAAGACGCAGGATTTTGCCAGGGAGAACCTCGCCTGGGCGTTCCCGCAGCCCGAGCCCAATCCCTATCAGCTCGAATGGGACCACCTCGTCGACGCGATCCGCAACGACAAGCCCTTCAACGAGGTCAAACGAGGCACGGAAGCCAGTCTCGTGACGCTGATGGCCCGCAGAGCCGTGCACACAGGCCAAATCGTCACTTTCGACGAGATGCTCAGCAGCGAAGAGGAGTTCGCTCCGAACGTGGACAAGCTGACGATGGAGTCGCCGGCCCCCTTGCAGGCCAAGACCGACGGCACGTACCCGACGCCGCAGCCGGGGATTCTGAAGAATCGGGAATACTGAGACGCTGGAGATGGGTGGAATATGGGACGCCTGCAAATTGGTTTCGTTGCCGCGTTTGCGGTCTTGGTCTTGTCGGCGACGGCCTGGACGGGCCCGGCCGGGCGCCCGGTCGGCGCTTCGCTCTCGCAGGAGAATATCGCTTTCCCGGCTTGTGCCTCCGTGGTCGATGTCACGAAGCCGCCGTACAGTGCCAGGGGCGACGGACAGGCCGATGACACCGAAGCGATCCAGAAGGCGCTCTCCGATACGATGGGCGCCCACAAGATCCTGTACTTCCCCAACGGCGTCTACCTGGTGTCGAAAACCCTTCGACACACCAAGCAGGACTCCCGGGGCGGTGAGGCCTGGGGGTTCAATTGGCTCCAGGGGCAGAGCACAGCCCGAACGATCATCCGGCTCAAAGACGGCGTCTTCACCGACGCCGACCGGCCCCAACCCATCCTCTGGGGCGGCGGTTTCGGCTCGGCCGATTGGTTTCACAACTACATTCAGAACGTCACCTTCGACGCGGGCCGAAACAATCCCGGGGCCATCGGCCTGAATTTCTATTCGAACAACAGCGGCGCGATCCGCGATGTGCAGATCGTTTCGCAAGATGGCGGCGGCGCGATCGGCCTGGACTTGGGCAACAACATGAACGGACCGCTGCTCGTTCGAAACGTCGCCGTGCGGGGATTCGCCGTGGGAATTCGTGCGGCCAGCTCGGTCAACAGCCAGACCTTCGAGCACATCAGTCTGATCGGCCAGTCGAAGTGTGGCTTGACCAACGACGGCCAGAGCATCGCGATCCGTGGGCTCTACAGCGAGAACGCCGTCACGGCTTTGAGAACCAACAGCTTCACGTGTCTGCTGGATTCCAGGCTCGTCGGCCAAGGAGCCGCAAGCTCCGTACCTGCCGTTCAGGTGGGCAAGACCAGTTTCCTCGCCCGCCACGTGGCCACCAGCGGCTATCAGACTGCGATTGCCGCGGAAGGGGAGAAGGGCGAGCCGGGCCCGGTGGTCGCCGAGTACATGACCGGCAAGCCTACTCGCCCGTTCGACGGACCGGTCAAGTCCCTGGGTCTTCCGGTCGAGGAGACGCCCGACGTCCCGTGGGATGACGCTGATCGGTGGGTCGTGATCGAAGCGGCCGCCGACCGTTCGGATGCCGCCCCTGCGGTTCAGGCAGCCATCGACTCCGGCGCCACCAGTATCCTGCTGGGGCACGGACTGAGATTCCGGTCTCCGGTCATCGTTCGCGGCAAGGTGCGTCGGATCACCGGCACCGGCGGCGACATCAACTATGGCGTTGACGCCAACCCCGATTTCATCATCGAGGACGGCGAGTCCCCAATCATCGTCCTGGAGCACATGGCCCCCATCGGCGGCGGCATCCTGATCGACACGGGGCGCACGGTCGTGCTTCGCAGCCTGGAGGCCCGCGTTTTCAATCTTGGCCGCGGCAACCTGTTCATGGAGGACTTCTGCACACACAAGCTGAGGATCAACCTGCTGCAGAACGCCTGGGCCCGTCAACTCAACGTGGAGAACCAGGGCACTCACCTGACCAATGAGGGCGGCAAGCTGTGGATTCTGGGCTACAAGACCGAACGGGGAGGCACGCTGATCCACACGAAGGATGGCGGCCAAACCGAATTGTTCGGCACCTTCAGCTATACGACCACCGCCGGCAAGCTGGCGCCCATGTTCGTCACGGAGGATGCCTCCGTGTTTGCCTACTTCAACGAGATCTGCTACACCGGCGATCCCTTCACCACACTAATTCGGGAAACTCGCGACGACGTCACGAAAATTGTCGAGCGGGGCCAGGGCGGAATCGCGCCCTATGTCGGCGTGGCGCCCCGTCGCTGATGGGCTTGCGTGTTGAAGACACCGAAAGGAGAATCCCCATGCTGGGTCCAGTTGTCGTTTCCGTTCTGTTGACTGTTTCCATCAATTCCTGGGACAGGTCGAGTTCCATTCCCGTCCGCGCGACAGTCGATCCGGCAGTTTCGGACAGGACTTCACCCATCGTTCCCAGCGAGGTCGAGGTGTCCGGCCTGCTCGGCGAGCGGATTCGCGCCCATGCTTCCAATCGAATCCTGCATATCGACGAGGACGTTCTCCTTGCGGGTTTTCGCTCTCGGCCGGGCTCCCATCCCTGGATCGGCGAGCACGTGGGCAAATGGCTCCACGCCGCGTCCCTGCTGTGGCTGGGATCGCAGGACCCGGCCCTGCGGGAGAAGATCACCCGCGTCGCCAAGGGACTGATCGCCACGCAGGACCAAGACGGCTACCTCGGAACCTACGTTCCCGAGAAACGCCTTGGCCTCTACCCCGGCGCCGCCTGGGACGGAAAAAGCTGGCACGACTCCGACTGGGACGTCTGGGTTCACAAGTACTGCCTGATCGGCCTGCTGTCGTACTACGGGATCTCGGGCGATGAAGAGGCTTTGGCCGCGTGCAGACGGGTCGGGGATCTCCTGGTTTCGACCTTTCCGCAGAAGCGGAGCATTCTCATCGCGGGAACGCACGCCGGCATGGCCCCGACCTCGATCCTCGAACCGATCGTCCTGCTCTATCGCGCCACAGGCGAGAAACGCTATCTCGATTTCGCCCTGTACATCGTCGATTCGTGGGAACAGTCCGACGGACCGAAGATCCTCTCGGCAATGCTCCGAGAAAAGACCGTCCTGGCGGTCGGCAACCGCAAGGCCTATGAGATGCTCTCGAACTACGTCGGCTTGTGCGAACTCTATCGCGCCACCGGCAAAGCAGAATTCCTCCAGGCGGCCCAATACGCCTGGGAGGACGTGAACGCCAAACGCCTGTACATCACAGGCGGCTCCAGCGCCGGCGAGCATTTCCATCCCGAAGGTCATCTCCCCAACGACGCCGAGGCCAACGTCCAGGAGATGTGCGTCACGACGAGCTGGATTCAGTTCTGCTGGCAGCTTCTGCGACTGACGGGCGAGGAGAAATACGCAGCGGCCCTCGAACAGGCTCTCTTCAACCAGACGCTGGGCGCCCAGAAACCCGACGGTTCCGGCTTCGGCTACTACACTCCCCTGGAAGACCGGAAGCCGTTTCGGCCGGACTCTCCCGGCAGGCGCGGGATGGATTGCTGCAATTCGTCGGGGCCGCGGGCGCTCGGTCTGTCGCAAACGTTTCTCGGCACGATCGATGCGGACGGCTTCCAAATCAACACATTCGCACCCGCCCGATGGCGCGTGACCTTGGGTGGCGTGGCCGTCACGATCACATTGAAAGGCCGATTCCCCGCCGATGGCGTCGGAACGATCGAAATCGATCCGCAGCACGAGGTCGAGTTTCGCCTGGCCGTGCGAATCCCCCGCTGGACACAGACCCCTCGCATAACGGTGGGTCAGGAAGATATCCCGTGCAAGCCGGGGACCTATCTGGCGATTCGACGCACGTGGCACCAGGGCGACGTCGTGCGATTCTCGTTCCCCTTCGCTCCGAAGGTGCACATCGGCTCGGGCTCCAACGAAGGCCGGGTGGCGGTGACCGCCGGTCCTCTGGTGCTGGCCCTCGATCAGGCGGATAATCCCGGGATTGATGTCCCACAGCGTGTCGCCTTGGAAGGTCTGACGCCGGAGGAACTTGCGTTCGAGAGCCGGCCGGTACAGGGCAAACGGTCGTGGCCCGACGAGTTGCTTTGGGCCTGTAATGTACAGGATCTTGCGGCCGCGGAACAGGGAAAAGACGCCAAACGCCGTGCCCTGCTTCGACCGTTCCTCGACGCGGGCTCCTGGGATTCGACTCGCTACGCCGTCTGGTTGCTCGCGCCCCGCATTGCGGTCGGGTCGGCGGCAGTCGAGAATATGGTCTTCCCCGCCGATGCCGGGGTGGTGGACGTGAGCCGGCCACCCTACGAGGCCAAAGGAGACGGCGCGACTGATGCGACTGCCGCCATTCAGAGAGCCCTGGACGATCATCCCAACAGCAATCGCATCCTCTACCTGCCGAATGGGACCTACCTCATCAGCGACACGCTCCGCTGGCCTGCGGGCTCGCACGGCGGCATGGAGCACAAGCGGGTCATCCTCCAAGGCCAGAGCCGCGATGGGACGGTTATCCGCCTGAAAGACTCCAGTGATGGGTTCGGGGATGCGAATGAGCCCAAGGCGATGGTCTGGACCGGCAAGGCCCCGGCCCAGCGCTTCCGCAACGGTATCCGTACTCTTACGTTCCACACGGGCAACGACAATCCGGGCACCATCGGCGTACAGTACATCGCCAACAACCAGGGCAGCCTTCGGCAAGTGAAGATCGTCTGCGGCGGCACCGGGCCGATCGGGCTGGACCTGGGCTACACCAATGAGCAAGGACCCTGCCTCATTCAGGACGTGGGAGTCGAGGGCTTCGATGTCGGCGTCTCCATGCGGCACACGGTGGATTCGATCACGCTGGAACGGATCGCGGTTCGCAACCAGCGGACGGTCGGCGTCCTCAACGCCGGGCAGTGCGTGAGCCTGCGCGGGCTGGAGAGTTTCAATACGGTTCCCGCCGTGAAGAACGAAGGCGGATTCAGCGTCATGACGCTATTGGACTCCAGGCTGCTGGGACCCAAACGCGACTCCGGGGGACCGGCCGTGGAGAATTCGGGCGTTCTGTTCGCGCGGAATGTGGAGACCAGCGGGTATTCAATGGCGGTCCGTAACGACGCCGGCGACAAGATCAGTATTGCGGAGCCGCGCGTCGAGGAGTTCACTTCGCACCCTGCCTCGGTGCTCTTCGAAACGCCGAAGAAGTCTCTGAATCTGGCGATCAAAGAGACCCCGCGTGTCTCATTCGGAGCGCCGGCCGACTGGGTAAGCCCCATGGAGTTCGGCGGCACAGCCGACGGCAAAGACTGCACCGAGGCAGTCCAGAAGGCTGTGGACTCCGGCCGGCGGACGCTCTATTTCCCGTACGGCACTTGGCGGATCGACGGAACGGTCCAGATCCGCGGAGCGATCCAAACCGTCACAGGACTGGAGGGCCGGCTGGGTGGCAGTGGCAAGCTGAAAGTCGTGGACGGCGCCGCGCCGGTCGTGGGGATCGAGCGGATCGATCTGACCTATCAGCGGCTGCGCATCGAGCACGCGAGTTCGCGCCCGGTTGCGATCAGTGGTGTCGTATGTGGCGACGGACTGGAATACACGGGCACAGGCCCCTTGTTCCTCGAGGACGTCTGCGTCGGTACGGTCCGGCTGGGCAAAGGACAGGAAGTCTGGGCCCGTCAGCTCAACTGCGAAGCCCAGGACCGCACCAAGATCGTCAACGATGGCGGCATGCTCTGGATTCAGGGCATCAAGACGGAAAAGCGTGGAACCATCTGCCAGACCCTCAACGGCGGACGGACGGAAATCGTCGGCGGCTTCATCTACTCCAACCAGAGCATCCCGGCGGATCAGCCGATGTTCATCGTCCAGGATTCGGCCTTCAGCGTCACGGTAGGCGAATCCAACTTCTCCGGCAAGCCCTACCCCATCATAATTCAGGAAACGCGGGCCGGGACGCAAAGAGAATTGCTGCATGAGCAGGCGCTCCGGCGGGGCGGGGCCAGCACACTGCCGTTGTTTGTCGCCCGCCCATGAGAGCGTTCACAGGAAGCGGATGCAGACCGGCTTCGAGACTACGATCTTCTGCCCGGTCGACTCCAGCGAACCGGTCGCGGCATCGATCTGAAAGACGACGATGCTGTCGCCGTCCTGGTTGGCCACGAGGCAGAACTTGCCGGTCGGGTCGATGTTGAAGTTCCGCGGCGTTTTGATCCCTTCGGTTTCGTGCTCGACGAACGTAAGCGCCCCGGTGGCCGGATCGATGCGATAGACTGCGATGCTGTTGTGTCCGCGATTGGAGCCGTAGAGGAACTTGCCGCTGGGATGCACGCGGACCTCGGCGCACCAACTGCCGCCTGTGTATTCCTTGGGCAGCGTCGGCACCGTTTGGATCTCTCTCAGGGCCCCGGCGGCTGCGTCGTAGGCGAAGGCGACAATCGTGCCGTCGAGCTCGTTGATCACGTAGGCGTGTTTGCCGTCGGGATGAAAAGCGAAATGTCGCGGGCCGGCGCCGGGCTTGGTCTGCGCGAACGGAGGATCGTTGGCGACAATCTTGCCGGTCTGGACGTCGAGCTTGTAGATCATGATCTTGTCGATGCCCAGATCGGCCACGAACACGAAGCGGTCGTCCGGGCTCAGGTTGACCGAATGGGCATGCGGCTCTTTCTGCCGCGAGGGATTCACGCTGGAGCCCTCGTGCTGGACGAATCCGCTCGGCTCTGCGAGCTTGCCATCTGCACCGATCGGAACAACCGACGCGCTGCCGCTGCCGTAGTTCGCGACGAGCACGTGCCTGCCCGCGTGATCGACGTTGACGTGGCAGGGCCCGGCCCCGCCTGTGGAGGCGTCGTTCAGGAGCGTCAGGTCCCCTGTGGCTTTGTCGATGGCGTACGCAAAGACGCGCCCCCCGCCGCCGGCCTCGCTGACGGCGTACAGGAATTTGCCGCTGGGATGAATCTCGACGAACGACGGATTGCGGGCCTCGGCCGCGAGGACCGGGCTCGAAAGCGTCCCGGTCTGGAGATCGAGCGTGCTGCGATAGATCCCCTTGCTGGCGTTCGCCCCGCTCCCGGTGTAGGTCCCGATGTAAACCCGCAGGGAATCGGCCGAAGCCGTCGAAAGAACCACCAGCGAAAACGCAGTGCCGACCAGGACATTGGAAATCATACCCGAAACCTCCCCGAGAATAGCCCACATATTATCGATCCTGAAGACGCAACAATACCGCAATGCTGTGCGTCATAGTATAGGGAACCACCCGGATGTTCAAGCTTGAGCGGGTTCACATTGACCCGACGGGTCCCAACGGCTATAATAGAATCCAGTTTTTCGGCCCGGCGGAGCGATCGACCCGCCCAGAGGAGGATATGGCTCGTGTTCAAGAATCACCGAAGCTCGCTTCTGTTGACCATGGTTCTCCTGTCGGCGCAGGTTGCGACGCAGGCGGACATCACCACCCCGAACAGTTTCATCCGCGGCGTACCCAACGATAACGACTGGCCCGCCAACGAATCGCCCAACCTGGCGATCGACGACAACGTCAACACCAAGTTCCTCCACTTCAAAGGGGAGAGCCAGCCCACAGGCTTTCAGGTGACTCCCCTGGCAGGCGCGACGATCGTCACCGAACTGGTCTTCACCACCGCCAACGACGCGCCGGAGCGGGACCCGATCGCCTTCGAGCTTTCCGGCTCGAACGTGAGCATCGACGGCCCGTACACGCTGATCGCCAGCGGAGACATCGTGGATTTCGCACAGGCCACCGCCTGGCCGCGATTCACGAAGAACGCGACTCCGATCACGTTCGCCAACACGATCGCGTACGCCCACTATCAACTCCTCTTCACGAAGGTCCGCAATCCCGCCGGGGCCAACAGCATGCAGATTGCCGAGGTGGAGTTCGTGGGCCTTCCAGCCGGGGTCGTGCCCCCTGCGCCGGAGCCAGGGAGCGGGAATGAGCCGGTCGAAGGCGGTTCTCTCATCATCAGCGAGTTCAAAGCGATCAACGAAGCCGAGCAGCCCACGATCGTCCAGGGTAAGACGGTCTATCCCGACTGGATCGAGCTCCAGAATCGCGGGACCACGACGGTCAATCTTGGCGGCTGGCGCCTGACGGACGATCCATGCGATCTGGCGAAATGGACCCTGCCCGCGGTCCAGCTCGCGTCCGGCGCCTTCTTTGTGGTCTATGCCTCCGGAATCCAGCAAGAGGACCATCCGGAGAACTGGCCCTACAAGGACACCGCGGGCGCCTATCACACGAACTTCTCTCTCTCCAGCGAGGGCGAGTATCTGGCGCTGGTTTCGCCCGATGGGGAGGTCGTGCACGAGTATGGCTCGCGTGCCGACGGAGTCGGCTACCCGCCCCAACGATTCGATCTCTCGTACGGCATCTTCGGGAATCAGCCGCAGTACTTCATCGTGGCGACCCCAAATTTGATCAATATTCCAGGATTCACCGCAGTCTCCGAGCCGCCTGCCTTCTCCAAGGACAGTGGAACCTACTCAGGCTCCTTCTTCCTCGAACTGGCCTCGCCCAGCCCGACGGCCGAGATCCGCTACACTCTGGACGGCCAGACGCCCACGACGGCTTCGCTCAAGTACACGGCCCCGATTCCGATCTCCGGAACTCGCGAAATCCTGGCCCGTGCCTACGAACCCGGAAGGATGCCCAGCGAGGTGGTGAGCCGGACGTACATCGCCCTGGCCAACGACGTTCTGAACTTCAGTTCCGACCTGCCTCTGGTGATCATCGACACGGGACGCCAGAGCGTGAATACCACGTACCGCTTGGTCCGCTCTGCGTTCATCGACCGAGGCGCCGACGGGCGGGCCAGAATCACCGACCAACCCGACTACGCGGGTCGAGGCGGAATGAAGCGACGGGGACGCAGCACTCTGGGAGCCGCCAAAGGCTCGTATGGGTTCGAGGTGTGGGATGAAAACAACCTGGACCGCAAGGTCTCGATCTTTGGCTTGCCTGGCGAATCGGACTGGATTCTGTACGCCCCGTTCAGCTTCGATCGGGCGCTCATCAACAACGCCTTCATGCACGCTCTGAGCAATCAAATCGGCCGCTACTCCGTGCGGACCCGATTCGTCGAGGTGTACCTGAACACCAACGACGACATCGTCTCCGCCGGCGACTACGTCGGCCTCTACATCTTCATGGAGAAGATCAAACGGGGCGACGACCGCGTGGATATCGAGAAGCTCGAACCCTGGGAGAGCACCGAGCCAAGGATCTCCGGCGGGTACATGCTGAAGATCGATCGCCCCGACGACGGCGACAGAGGCTTCCGCACGGCGAGGGGCAATCCCACCTATGGAGACGGAACACTGTGCTACGTGGACCCCAAGGAATCGGAGATCACGGCTGCACAGTCCGCATGGATTCGCGGGTATCTGGACAACTTCGAGACGGCTCTGTACGGATCGAATTTCTCCGACCCCGCGACCGGTTACGCCAAGTACATCGACGTGGCGTCCTGGATCGACCACAACCTGCTGAACATGCTGGCGATGAACGTCGACGCCCTGCGCCTGAGCACGCACTTCCACAAGAACCGAGAGGGCAAGCTCGAAATGGGCCCGCTGTGGGACTTCGACCGGTCGCTCAACTCCACCGACGGACGGGATGACAATCCGCAGAGCTGGCGTGGGACCGGGGACGCCACCGACTATCACAAATACGTCTGGTGGAACCGGCTCTTCGAAGACTCGAACTTCTGGCAGAAGTACATCGACCGCTGGTTCGTGCTGCGACAGGGTCCGTTCAGCACCACGGGCCTGAACGCCACGATCGACGGCATGGCCGACGAGATCCGCGAAGCCCAGGTCCGCAACTACGCCAAGTGGACCAGCGCCGGCCCTCGTTACGGCGGCTTCCAGGGCGAGATCAACCAACTGAAGCAATGGCTCCAGACTCGCAGCACGTGGATCGACAACCAGTTCGTCGCCCCGCCGCAGATCCTCCCGACTGGAAGCCACACCGAGGCCGGCGTAACGGTGACTCTGACCAATCCCCGCGCCGTTGGCACGCTGTATTACACGCTCGACGGCTCGGACCCGCGTCCGGCGGGAGTGGCGCCGGGCACGATCGAGACGGTTACGCTGGTGACTGAGAACGCGGCCAAACGCGTGCTCGTTCCGACCGGTCCGATCTCCGACGCATGGAAAAGCGACCTGCGCTTCGATGATTCAAGCTGGATCAGCGGCGCCGGCGGCGTCGGGTATGAACGCGACAGCGGCTACCAGAACTATTTCGGCATTGACGTCGGCGATCAGATGTACAATCGCAACGCAAGCTGTCTCATTCGCGTCCCATTTGTGGTCTCCCGCGATCTGACCACTTTGGGCAAGCTGACTCTGAAAGTGCGATATGATGATGGCTTCGTAGCGTATCTGAACGGCGTCGAGATCGGACGCGCGCTGTTCTCCGGCGAACCGACGTGGAATTCGACCGCGTACAGCACCCATGCGGATTTCGAAGCTACGACTTTTGAGGAGTTCAACATCACCGCGTATGCCGGCTTGCTCTGGCAGGGCCAGAATCTGCTGGCGATTCAGGCGATGAATTCCCCTGTCAACAGCTCCGATTTCCTGCTCTCGGTCGAGTTGGAGGCAGCGATGGCCTCGTTGCCCGGCGGCAATCAGATGTCCAACGCCGCCCGCCTGTACACCGGTCCCTTTGCGGTCACCGAGAGCACGCAGGTCAAGGCCCGCGTGCTGGTCGCGAGCAATCCGTACAGCCCCTGGAGCGGGCTGGCGCAGGCGGTCTTCACGATCGGGCCCAAACCCGAGAACCTCAAGATGAACGAGATCATGTACAACCCCGACAAGGCGCCGGACGCCGAGTATGTGGAGCTGCTCAACGTGGGCGACTCGCCCCTGACGCTGTACGATGCCATTCGCAGTGTCGCGTGGCGATTCACCGACAATCCGGACGACCCGGCGATTGACGTGCTATTCCCAGCCGATCCGCCGGTGACGGTGGCGCCGGGCGAGTGCATCCTGCTCGTCAGAAATGTGGCGGCATTCAACGCCGTCTTCAGTGTCCCCGATGGAGTTCAGATCTTCGAATGGGGCAACGGCCGACTCGCCAACAGCGGTGATACGATCCAGATCAGCAGCCCGGGCGACGAAGGCTTCGACGGCAAACGGCAGTGGATCGCCGCCGATCGCGTCACGTACAGCGACGGTTCGCATCCCGAGAACTTCGCCTCCGGCGTCGATTCCTGGCCGACGAAGGCGGACGGCAAAGGCATGGCTCTAAGTCGCATCGATCCGCGAGCCGATGGGAACGACCCCGCCAACTGGCAGGCGGCCGTCCCCTCCCCCGGCGCGACGAAATAATGAAAGAGGTCGCCTCAGGGTTGTTGCTTGAGGACCTTCTCGACTGTGTCCAGAATACGGTCGATGTCGTCCGTGGTGACCGCCTTGAACCAGATCCGTTGCGGATAGAGGACCACGTTCGGGCCGGACTCGCACAAACCCAGGCACAGACTCTGGGACACACGGACCTCGCCTGGCGGGAAGCTGCGGGCCTTGGCGGCTTCCTTGAGCCGGACCGCGAACTCCTTGCTGTTGCCGTCGGCGCAGGATTTCCGCGTTCCGCCGCGATCGTTGACGCAGACGAAAACGTGGCACTTGTACGGCGTAACATCCGGAAACGACCTCGATTCTTCCTTCTCCATGGGTTCCTCCCCTTTCTCGTCAATCTGTCCGTTTCTTCTGGTTTCGCCGACGGTTCCTGGATGCGTTGCGGCCGGGCGTCTGCTGCCTGGGCAGCTCGGGCGCTTTGATCACGAGCCCGACGGCCGGCGCCAGGTCGAGCTGCCCACCCGCGGGATGGATGCCGACGATTCGCACACGCATGGTCTGGCCCAGTCGCAGGATGGCCCCCGTGTGACGGCCCAGAAGACACTGATTCTGCTCGTCGAAGTGCCACTGGTCCGGCCCGAGGGCCTCGCGCGGCACGACCCCTTCCACACCGTATTCCGGCAGATGAACCGCCGCTCCGAACCCGGTCAGGCTCACGACGATCCCTTCCATCTCGCCACCGATTCGATTGTGCATCAGATGCAGGATCAGCGTCATCTTGAGCTCCTGCTCGGCCTCATCCGCCGCCCGCTCGGTCTCGGAGATATGCTCGCCGATCTCCGCCAGGTCGGGGTAGGCGTACAACCGACGCGCCCGCTCCAGATTGCCGGTGAGGTATTCCTGCAGGGCCCGATGGACCAGCAGGTCCGCATACCGTCGAATCGGACTGGTGAAATGGCAGTACTTCGAAGCGGCCAGGGCATAGTGGCCGACGCTGGCGGGAGAGTACGTCGCTTTTTCCAGGCTCCGCAAGACCAGAATATTCACCGGAAGCGCGATCTTCCTGTCGCGGATTCCGTCCAGCAGGGATTGAATGTCCGAACGCTGCGGTTTGCGCGAGAGCGTGACGCCCAGGAGCCGAAGCGTCTGAGAGAGCCGGTACAGGGCGTTGGCATCGGGCTCGGGGTGGATTCGCCGCATGAACGGGATGCAGTAGCGATCGAGCAGCGTCGCAACCGCGACATTGGCCTCGACCATGAACATCTCGATGATCGTGTGCGGATAGCTCGTGTCCTCCGGCTGAAGGCCGACCACCTGACCGCCTTCATCCATCACGAGCTCATGGGCGAACGTTTGCAGTTGCAGCATGCCCGCTTGTCGCCTTCGCTCTTCGATGCTGCGCGCGAGAGTCTCCATATCGTGCAGGAGAGCCACCACGTCTCGCGGCAGACCGTCTGCATCGCCCTTGAGCGCCCGGTCGGCCTGCTGGTAGCTCAGGCGGGCCTTCGACTTGATGATCGTGTTGGCGAATCGGGCATCCATCACCTGGGCGTCCTTGTTGTAGGTCAGAAAGACGCTCTTGGTGTAGCGGCGCTGAGCGGGCTGGAGGGAGCAGATGCCGTTGCTGAGCATCTCCGGCAGCATGGGAAGCACCTGGCCCGGCAGGTAGACGCTGTTGCCTCGCAGGCGCGCGGCCCGATCCAAGGCAGAGCCTTCCAGCACGAAATGACTCACGTCCGCGATGTGCACGCCGAGCACCCAGTTGCCGTCCGCGTCGCGAGTGAGGCTCACGGCGTCGTCGAAATCCTTCGCATCCGGCGGATCGATCGTGATGATCAGCGTTCCGGCGAGGTCCTTGCGGCCCCGCGTGTCGTGCGGATTGAAGTTGGACTTGGCGTTGCTGGCCTCGACCAGGCTGGAGGAGTCGAACGCGTCGGGCAGACCATGGCGATGGATCACCGCCGAGATCTCCGTGTCGAACCGGCCCGGTCGACCGAGGACTTCGGTAATCACCCCGCGAGCCGGCTGCGAGCGGGTCGGATAGGCGCGGATATCGACGGAGACTTTGTCTCCATGCCGCATTGCGCGGGCGTTGATGCCCTCGATCTGGATCGGGCGGAGGAAATCTCCGCCGTCGGGCTGGACCAGCCAGCCGGTGGGCTCCTGGCGAAGCGTGCCGACCGTCTTCTTGTGGGCGCGGTCCAGGATTCGCACGATCTCTCCGGTGAAACGATCCTGGTCTTTCTGCCGCTTGATCCTGGCGACGACGCGGTCGCCGGTCATGGCGTTGCCGGTGGCGTTGGCCGGGATGAACAGATCGCCCTCCATGTCCGACTGCTCGGGCGTAATGAAGCCATAGCCGCGGGGATTGGCTTTGAAGATCCCGGTGATCTCGTTGGACGCTGCGGGCAATCTGACCACGTTGCCTGCGCCCACAATGATGCGCCCCTCTGCAGCGAGGGCATCCACAGCCTCGCGAAAAACCGCCTTGACTTCGCCGCCAACGCCGAGTTCCTGCTCCAGGTGGACGAGCTTTCGGGGGGCGCTGTCCTTTTGCAGCAAATGAAGTATGTGGCTCTGTATGACTTCGCGCATTCGAGCATAATACCATGCGACCGACCCGGCGATAAGGCACAAAACTGCCACAGGGATACTACGCCGACAATGGGATGCTCGGAATGCTCTGCTTCGAGAAAAAACGAAGCTTAGAATTCCTGCGGCAAGTCTGTCTACCGCTCCAGCGACCCTGGGGCAAGCTCCCGGATCGCAGTCTCTCGCGTATCGAACGCATCGAATTCGCGCCGCAGGTGAACGCATTCCAATTGCCGCTTCAGGTGCCCGGACAAACCGCACAGAACGAGGCGACAATCGCATTCGACCGCGAAATCCCGAAGAGCCAGAAGGCTTCTGAAGGTGTCGGAATCGAAGCTCTCCACCTGCGCCAAGTCCACGATGACGTGATAATCCAGATCGTCTTCGCGGAGCCATCGCAGATCCCCCACCAGATCGTCGGGCGTCTCCATGCGAAGCCAGATCTTGAAATCCGACGGGCCTTCCCCCATTGCCACGACAACGATCTCTTCCGCGTACAGTTCGACAGACATCGGTCCTTCCTTTCTCTCTTGAAAGGGCTCTGGGGGCTCGGACGCCTCCATTCTTCCTTGTTTCTGTCCCGTAACGACGACCAAGTGATTGGAGAGATAGGTCTTGAGGCTGGAGAGGTTGTCTTCAACGGACAACGTCAGATCAAGGCAACATCAGTCAATCATCCCAGTCTTGGGATAACCCGAAGGCTTTTCAGTATAGCACATTGCGGCGTGAAGGCAAGGTTCTTCGTCGCTTCGAACGCCCTCATCGAACGAAACAGGGAAAAAACACGTCTATCCTTGAAACCGACCCGGAATCATGGCAGTATACGAGGGGAACGGGGTACTGGCACAACTTGCAGGGGATCTGTCTTATGATTGAGTTGACGCATAAAAGGCGAAGGCTGCGGGTCGTGGTTCCGGCGTTTCCCGCGTTCAACATCTACTCGCGAATCGCCTGCCGGACCACGGCGCTGGGGCCGGTCCGCGTCGCCACCGCGGTCAACGAGTTGGCCGGATGGGACGCGGAGGTTATCGACGAGAACAACCTGGGCCGATACGGTCCGAGGTCGGAATCCGGCGGGGCCGACCACGAACTGATACAACGGGAGCGGCCTGCGGACGTCGTGGGTTTCTACGGCGGACTCACCAGTACAGTCCCCCGACTGTACGAACTGGCGAGACAATACAAGCGAATGGGCGTAACGACCATCGCCGGCGGGCAGCATTTTGCAGGCGAGAACATCCTGGAAGCCCTGACCTCCGGGATCGACTATGTCGTCCTGGGCGAGGGCGAAGAAACGATCGAGGAACTCTTGCATGTCCTCTCCGGCGACAACTCTCGGACGCCGACCGCTGTCACCGGGATACAGGGAATCGCCTATCTGCAAGGCGGACAGGTCGTCTGCACGCCGCAGCGCCAGCCCCTGACGGACTTCGACAAGTTCCCCTTCCCCGACTTCTCTTTGGTCCGCTATGCGAGAATCAAGGTCTACCCGGTCGAGCGGATTCGCGGGTGCCCGATGCACTGCGAGTTCTGCACGGTCAAGAGCACGCCGCGAGCCGCATCCGCTCAGCGGCTGTTCGACAACATCCGCCACCTCGTGGAAACCCGCGACGCCAGGCGGTTCTTCGTCGTCGACGATCTGTTCGGCCAGCAGCGGGAAGACACGATCTGGCTGTGCCGGATGCTGCGGGATTACCAGGAGACCATCGGCCGGCAATTCTCGATCACCGTGCAGATCCGGCTCGACAAGGCCAACGATCCGGAACTGCTGGCCGCGATGCGTCTGGCCGGAATTCGGGCCGTCGCCATCGGCTTGGAGTCCCCGATCGACGAAGAGCTCCAGGCCATGAACAAGCACATCAGCTCCGAGAAGATGCTCTCCCTCGTGAAGGTCTTTCGCAAACAGGGATTCTGGGTGCACGGCATGTTCATCTTCGGCTACCCGGCTGCTGCGGACACGCAGGTCTGCATCCCGGTGGGCGAGCGGGTAAAGCGATTCCGGCGATTCATCCGCAAATCCAGAATCGACAGCGTGCAGGTGTTGCTGCCGGTGCCCTTACCGGGGACGGAACTGCGGCATAGACTCCAGGAGCAGGGTCGGATCTATCCGCTGGAGGATGTCGGTTGGCAATACTATGACGGAAACTTCCCCCTGTTCGAACCGGACCCGCCGACGACCGCGGAGGAATTGCAGCGGGCCGGCAAACGCATCATGAGCCGGGTCTATCGTTTTCGCTACGCGTTGCTGGTCGCAGCCAGCATCCTGTCTTTCCCGGTCCTGCTGTTCTCGCTTCACCGCCTCAGGACAGGTTGGAACCGATGGTACCGGCGATGGGAGATTCGTCTGATTCGTTTCGGCGGCTGGATCACGATCCGCAAGTGGACGTCGGATTTCCGCAAAGGGGACTTCCTGCCGCGGTTGGAGAAAGCCAGAATCCACTTGAACGCCGCTCGCACCCCTGGGTGATGCGATCGCCATCCCGACGAGACGATCGCGGTTCGTCGGATTCCGTCGTGTTGTTGGAGACCCATGATGAGAAGCTGTCGCGGCCTGTGCATAATGGTGGTGTCGTTGACCTTGGCGGTGGTCCAAGCCGATGTCGTCTCGATCCATGTGGACGCCACGCAAAGAGGCGAGCCGCTCAGACACGTGTGGCAGTACTACGGTTTCGACGAGTGCAACTACACGACGACGCCGGACTGCGTCGATCTGATGACAGCCGTGGCGAAGATCAATGTCCGGCCCACCTATCTCCGCAAACACTTCCTGCTCAACAGCGGCGACGGCACGCCGGCTTTGAAATGGGGCTCGACCAACGTCTACACTGAAGACCCGGACGGGCGGCCCGCGTACTCCTGGCAGATCATGGATCCGATCATGGACGCGGTCGTGGCGTCGGGCTGCCGACCCTTGGTGGAGATCGGCTTCATGCCCAGAGACCTTTCGAGCAGGCCCGAGCCGTATCGAAACTCCGACACGTATAAACTGGACGGCGGATGCTTCTATCCTCCCAAGGACTACGAGAAATGGGCCGAGCTGATTCGCCAGTGGGCCCGCCACAGCGCCGAACGCTACAAAGGCGTCGAAGACAACTGGCTCTGGGAACTCTGGAACGAGCCCGACATCGCCTACTGGCACGGCACACACGAGGAGTACTGCAGGCTGTTCGACTACACCGAGCAGGCTCTGCATGAGACGCTGCCTGGCGCGACGCTGGGCGGGCCTCACACCGCCGGCAGCGGCAGATTCCTTCGCGACTTCCTGGCGCACTGCGCCGGCGGTACGAATCACGTCTCAGGGACGCAGGGCACGCGGCTGGACTACATCGGATTCCACGCCAAAGGCGGGGTCTCACTCCACGAAGGCCATGTGCGGATGGACCTGGGCAACCAGTTGCGGCTGCACAATCGCGGATTCGGCGTCGTCGCCGACTTCCCGAAGTATCGAGACACGCCCATCATCATCGGAGAGGCCGACCCCGACGGCTGCGCCGGCTGTCCCTCGACGAAATTCCCCGAGAGAGCCTATCGGAACGTGTCGGCCTATGGTGCGTATGAAGCCGCCATGATGAAGTACTCCCTCGATCTCGCCAGGCGGCAGAAGGTCAACCTGCAAGGGGTCGTGACCTGGGCCTTTCTCTTCGACGACCAGCCGTACTTCGAGGGTTTCCGCAGCCTGGCCACCAACGGCATCCACAAGCCGGTCCTCAACGCGTTCAAAATGCTTGGCCAATTGGCGGGCGACGAAATCCCTCTGACCAGCGACGGCGCACTTGGCCTTGACGAGATGCTCAGCAAGGGCGTGCGAGCCAGGCCCGACATCAACGGCATGGCGGTCGCAGATGGCAGGTGCGTAAAGATCCTGCTCTGGAACTATCACGACGACCTGGTCGTGACAACACCTGCAACGACGCAGTTGAAAGTCGCACTGCCCGGAAGCTTCGGACCCAAAGCCAGGCTGACCCACTACCGGATCGACGAGACGCACAGCAACGCGTACACCAAATGGGTCGAACTTGGCAGTCCCCAGACTCCGGACCCGGAGATGCTGGCGCAGCTCAGAGCCGCTATGCAATTAGAAATGCTGGAACCCGTTCGGACCATCGACGTACGAGATGGCCACGTCGCGCTGGACTTCGCACTCCCCCGCTTCGGCCTTTCTCTCGTCAGCCTGGAGAAGGCGGAATGATGCAGATGCCGCGTGGGCCAAGAGCCTACCCTAGCGAGCAGCCTTGGTGAAAATCACTCGGGGGTCGCCGGGGCCGTAGAAATCCGGGATGCTGGCGACCTGCTCGTAACCCAGGGCCTCGTAGAACCGTCGCGTCGGAGCATAGGATTCCCGGCCGGAAGTCTCGACGACAAACAGTCGACCGCCGCGATCGTGGATCGCCTGCTCGGAAAACGCGGTCAATGCCTTGCCGATCCCCTTGCCCTGCCAGGCGGGCGACACGCCGATCCAGTAGATGTCGTAAGTCCCGACGGTGCAGGGGGTTGGGCCGTAACAGACCCAGCCGACCGTCTCGCTGTCCACTTCAGCCACAAAGGACTGGTAATGCCCCTTTGGGCCCTCCGCCAGCGCGGAGTCCAGGACCTCGCGGGCGATGTCGATCTCGTCGGGTCGGAAGAAACCCGTGTCCGACAGGAACGACAGCACCGTCTGCCGATCCTCGGGCCGACACCAGCGCACGTCGATTCCAGACGGCAAGCGCCGCACGGCAGACGACGCTTTCGCCGACTTCTGTCCTCTGTCCTCCGTACTCTGTTTCCTGGCGACCGCGTTTTCGACGACCAGTTTGACGAAGGCATGGTATGCGACGCCACCCGCATCGAGTGCCGCGGCAAATCCGGCGTCCGGCGAGATGTCGGGATTGGCGTTCACCTCCAGAACGTAGGGGCGATTGGCTTCGTTTAGACGAAAGTCCACACGGCAGTATTCGAAGCAGTGGAGCACCCGGCAGGCGGCTGCCGCCAATTCCCGAACTTCCTCGGCCAGGCGTTTGGGCAGCGGAGCCGGGATGATCCGAGGCGTATGGTTGAACTCGAAGCTGTCCTCCAGCCACTTGGCCTCATAGCCCACGATCCGAGGACGCCCTTCCTCGAACGCGCTGAAGTCGATCTCCGCCAGAGGCAGCACCTCCATCTCGCCCTTGCGGCTGATCACCGAGACGTTCAACTCGCGTCCTTCCACGTACTGCTCGATCAAGGCCGGCTGCGACATCCGGTCGTGAATCCGCTTCACAGCCTCCGTCAGAGCTTTTCCCCGCTTCTGGACGATGCTGGCCTTGTCGATCCCTTCGCTGGCGTCGGTGCTCACCGGCTTGACGATGTAGGGGCCTTCGAACAGCCCCTTCGCCGGGACGGATTGCCCCGGCCGGACGATCAGCCCCTTGGGCGTGGGCAGCCCGGCGGCAGCCAGAAGGGTCTTGCACTCCCATTTGTCCAGGGTCAACAGCAGGGCCTGGGAATCGTTGCCTGTACAGGCCTTTCCGAAGCTGGCAACAACAGTCGGGACCAGAATCTCCTGGCACGAGTCCGACCAGAAGCCTTCGACGAGGTTGAAGACCACCGGCTCATCCGCCGCCGCCAGGACCGCGGGCAGGTCCTCGAATCGGCGCACCCCGACCGTCCGGTGCGGCACATCCAGCTTGCGCAGGGCCTGACTGACAGCCTGGACTTCCGCCAGGACTCCCGCTTCGCTTTCCACGTAGGCCCCGCCGCGACCGGACGGCTTCGGTTCGTTGTGTAGAATCAGGACGCTCGTTTTCCGGTGCGGCACGGCGCGGACTCCTGTCGGGCAAGGGCACTCTGAATGATGCTGCGGATCAACTCTTCGTAACTCATCCCTTCCTGCGTCGCGATCATCGGGAGATCCGAGTGGGTCGGGTGCAGGCCTGGAAGCACATTGATCTCGATGAACGCCGGACGACCTTTGGCGTCCAAGCGGAGATCGATGCGCCCGGTGTCGCGGCACTCGAGCACACGGAAGGCCCCCAAAGCCAGGGCTTCCACCTGATCGCGGAGGTCGCCTTTGGGCATGGGGAAGTAGTCCACGCACTGCTCGCAGGTCTCCTTGACCTCATACGAGTAGTCCTGGGCCGGGGCGTTCGGGCGGATGGAGAACTCCATCGTTCCGACGATTCGGGCCTCGCGGCCGGTTCCCAGAACCGCGGTGGTGAACTCCCGGCCGGGCAGGTACTCCTCGACCAGCACCGGCTCGGCAAACCGCTCCAGCAGGCGGGTGCAGACTTTCTTCAGGGCCGCAGGCGACTCGACTCGCGAGTCCTTGTCGACGCCTTTGCCTGTGCCCTCCGCAAGCGGTTTGGCGAACAGCGGATACTCCAACTGCAGAGCGTCCACGTCCGCCGGCGACGTCACGACCGCGAAGCGAGGGGTATACAGCCCCGCGGAGGCGACCACCCGCTTGGTCATCGCCTTGTCCAGCGTCAACGCGCAGACGAGGGGATCGGAGAAGGTGTACGGGATTCCGAACATCTCCAGCAGGCACGGCACCTGGGCCTCGCGGCTTCGCCCGTAGAGGCCCTCGGCGATGTTGAACACGAGATCCCATCGCTTGCCGCAAGCGAGTTGCTTGGCCAGCGCCATGCCGTTGCCGATACGCTCGGTGTCGTAGCCGAGGGACTGAAGGGCCCCTTCGATAGCGGAAATCGTCGCCACCGAGTCGAATTCGGCCACTTGTTCTTCGGTGAACCCCTGGGCGAGGTAATCATCCCTGAGGTCGTACGTGAGTCCTATAATCATGGATTCAATCCAACACCCGTGGTGAACGGGTGGACTTGTTGCTTTGACATCGTGTTCGTTTGGCTCAGTAGTCCTTCACCGACCCATCCGAAGCGCAGCAGGACTTGCGTCTAGCGTAACGCACGCTGGTCTTGGGCTGGATTCGGCTGAACTGTCCCGAGGTCAGTTCCCACACTCCAGGCGAGGATTCCTCACGAGGCGCTCTGCATTCGCCGTTGAACCGCTCGTGCGGCTCGGGGTAGGCGATGAGCATACCCTCGTAGTTCCTCAGCACGGTATGGGTCGGGCTTTGCGTGACGACGTAGTTCGGCAGAACCGGGATCTTGCCGCCGCCGTGCGGGGCGTCGATCACGAACGTCGGGATGGCCAGACCGCTGAGTCGGCCGCGAAGGTACTCCATGATCTCCATGCCCCGCGTCACCGGCGTTCGGAAATGCTCCACGCCGCGGACGAGGTCGCACTGGTACATGTAGTACGGCCGCACCCGGTTCCGCACCAGGCTGCGACAGAGCTGCTCGATGATCCGCGGGTCGTCGTTGATCCCGCGAAGCAGAACCGACTGGTTGCCCAGCGGCACGCCTGCATCGGCAAGACGCCTGCACGCTTCCATCGACTCCGGCGTCAGCTCCTGCGGATGGTTGAAGTGCGTATTGATCCACACCGGGTGGTACTTGCGAATCATCTGGCACAGTTCGTCGGTGATGCGCATCGGCAGCACAACCGGCACGCGGCTTCCGATCCGAATGATCTGCACCGACGGCACGGAGCGCAAGGTCGACAGCACCATCTCCAGGTGATCGGTGCTCATCGTCAGGGGGTCGCCGCCTGAGACGATCACGTCGCTGATCTGCGGATGCTCCCGAAGATAAGCGGCGACCTGCTCCAGGCGTCGCTTGGTAATGCTGGTCTCCCGCGTCCCGGCGATCCGTTTACGCGTGCAGTGGCGGCAATACGTGGAGCACATGGTCGTCGCGATGACCAAGGCGCGGTCGGGATAGCGGTGAACCATCCCGGGGACCGGCATGTCGTGGCACTCTTCCAGCGGATCGGGCGTCAGAAACGGCGGATCGATCAGTTCCTCGGCCTGAGGAACGCACATCTGGAAAATGGGGTCGCGACTGTCGGCGGAGCGAATCAGCGAAGCGTAATACGGCGTGATCGCCATGGGGTACTTGGCCATCACAGAAGTCACGTCGGGACTTCCCGTCAGGCTGGGGAACGCCGTGAGCAGTTGCTGAGAGGTCCGAATTCGATTGGCCATCTGCCATCGCCAATCGTTCCAGTTCTTGGACCGATAAATGGGGGCCTCAATCGTGCTGGGTGCGGCCGTTAGGAGCGGAGGCTCGTCATCTTTGGCCACACACAGGGAGGCTTCTCCATGACAAGAAGAGTCTTCGCCTCCACTTGCAGAGCACATAGACATGAGTCGAATTTCCTTTCTTGAAATAAACTGTCGATGCTCAGGGTTCTGCAGAACACAGGCCGGAGCCTCCGTTCGCAGAACGCCACATTACGTTCGAAGTTTCAGGGTCGCTCCATGAAACCGACTACACCGCCGAGAAAAGCGCCCCTCATGGACTCGACGCTCTCTCGGACCATCTTGGGCTCCATCGCGATCATGGCGAACGACAAGAAGCCCGATACGAACCCTGCGATGGCGCAGGCCATTCGCCGGATCTTGACATCGTTCACTGGTATCGGCAGAAAAGGCAGGACCAATTCCTCGATATGGCGCAAATATCCCTCGAAAGGCCGATCAATATCATACACCAGCCCGCGATCCAGTTTCAACAACATGCGCCCCTGGAACAACACGATGAACTCGTCCGGATGACTCAGGAAAAACTCCATGTGCCCGTTCACCAGACCGTCGAGGGCCTCCCGCAACGTGCGCGGCTGCCCCACCGCTTTGACGACAGCTTCCAGCAGATCCGCAATGCACTGCTCGATCAGGACCCCGACGATCTCGCTCTTATCGGCAAAATGCCGGTAGAACGTTCCTTTGCCCAAGTCGGCCCGCTGGGTAATCATCTCGATTGTGGCCGCCTCCGTCCCCACCTCGGCAAACGTGCACAAGGCTGCCTTCAGCAGGCGGTTCCGCGTCTTGGATACCCTTCGCTGAGTCCTGTTTGGGGCATCAGGCTGTGCGACCACTTCGTTCACGGATGACTATATAGTCACTTCTGACCAATTGTTCAATACCATATATGGAAGAATTCAAAGAAATTTGCAATTAGTAGGGGGAATCACCCCGGTCTCGCGACATCCTGAAGCAGACTCCACTCCGATCCAGAAGTCTTGTGGCGCGCACTTTGGCGAAAAAACGGCGACTTGCGAACCCTCCTGCCCTGAAGCTCTGACTCCGAGAAGAAATTGGAGTGGAACTTCCAAATACCACAGATCCGCTGTGCAATTCTGGCCAGGGCGGTCCGACTGTTCCATATGACGGACGCATTCCCCGGCCAAGTCGAAGTGGATTCCGCGTCTGACAGTGAATAGGTCAACTAGTGCAGCCTCAGGCTGTTTAATGGACAGGAGCTTCGCATGCGAATCGAAATGAGCGATCTGCAAAAGACATACGGGCGGGGCCGACCTGCTCTGAACCGGGTTGGGTTGACCCTGGAGAGCCCTAGCATGGTCGGACTGGTGGGGCCCAACGGCGCCGGTAAGACCACCCTCATGCAGCTTCTGGTCGGGCAGATGCTGCCCTCCGAAGGGACCATCCAGGTAGATGGGTCCGACCTCCAAGGACACGGCAAAGCCTTTCGCAAGAGACTCGGCTATCTGCCCCAGGACTTCGGGCTGTACGAGGAGTTGACTGTCCGCCAGTTCCTCGATTATATGGCGTGCCTCAAGGGCCTGCCCTCGCCACGGAGGGAGGGGACTCAGGCGTGCATTGAACGGACCGCCTTGCTGGAAAAGGCCGACGCCCGCATCCGAACGCTCTCCGGTGGCCAGAAACAGCGGGTGGGCATCGCCCAGGCGCTGCTCAATGATCCCGAACTGTTGATCGTGGACGAACCCACGGTGGGTCTGGACCCGGAGGAACGAATCCGCTTTCGCAACCTTTTCAGCCGGGACGCGGGTCGTCGGCTCGTCATCCTCTCGACCCATATCATCGAAGACGTGGAATCCATCTGTAACCGCCTGATCGTGCTCAACCAGGGGAGAATCCTATTCGACGGGACGCCCAGCGAACTGGTCCGGCGGGCAGAAGGCCACGTGGGTGTGATGGAGGTCAAGGGCGACGGGGATAAGGCCATCGACGGACCCTACCGCATCACGGGGCGCGTGGTCACCTCCCAGGGGGCCTGCTGCCGAATCGTGGGGCATGATTTGCCGCCGGGCTGCAGGCCGGCCGCTCCCACCCTCGAAGACGCCTACATGTACTGCATGGGAAACGGAGCCGCATCATGAACGCCATCCGCATCCTCGCAAACGAATACCGGCTGCTGCTGCGGTCGAACTTCGTACGGACGATCATCCTCCTGACGGTCGCATTCGCCATTCTGGGCATGAGGGCGGTCGAGTACGACAATGATATGCAGTTCCACGGGATGGGCCGAACTTCGCTGACGATGTCCCTGGGCGCCGCACAATATGCGGCCCTGGCCGGCGCGGCTCTATTCGCAATGCTCACTTTGCTGACCCTCAGCCGGGACCGACGCCAGAAGAGCCGGGCGATCATTGAAGCGGCCGGCGGGCACGGGCGGGTGACTGCCGCCCGTATCGCGGGGCTGCTCGGGCTCGGCCTGCTGACCGCGATGGTGACGCTGATAACCGCGTTCCTGGCTCACCGCATCCAAACCAACGCCCCCTGGGAGCTGATTCCTTACCTATTCAGCCTGGGGCTGATCCTGCTTCCGGCGATCTGGTTCGCCATTCTCATCGCAGCGGCGTTGGATCTGGTCTTCGAGAACCTCGATGTCGCGTTCCTGGCCTTCGGAGTCATCTACTTCATCGGCTTCACCTCGCCCAACTATCTTCTGCGATGGGTCCAGGGCTGCTCCTCGGTCTATTCGGACTTCGGCGGGATCGAGCCGGTCGGCCGGCTGGTCGCGTACAACCGGCTTTTCTGGCTGTGCCTCATGGCGGCGGTTGTGCTGGTCGGGTTCTGGTTCCGTCGGATTCCGGGATACCCCCTGCGGGCCTCTCTCGCCCGCAATGGGGCCCACGGCATCCTGCCAACGGCAGGCATAACCCTAATTTCCGTCGCGGCGGCGGTTTACGCGTGCGAGCCACACCTGTTCCCTCGGGACAGCGCCTTCCAACGGGACCTGCCTCGATCCGACCAGGCCTGGCTGAAGACAGTCGAATGCCATGCTCAACTGCGGCCTCAGGCGAAGTCCTTGACTGCGGGTGTCCGGTACGGATTCGGCAAGCAAAACGCACCGTCCCAAATCGAATTTATTACGAACACGGGCCTACGAATCGAGGAGCTGATGGTCAATGGGGCCGACGCCGGGTGGATTCGGGTTCCGCGTACGGACCGCGTGAAGATCAACCTGCCGGAGGGCCCTCGCGCCGACGTGGAGATCCGGTATCAGGGCCGTATCCGCTACCCCGCGGCGGGCGGCTTTCCAGGCTACATCACGAATCACAGCGTGTATCTCCTGGAGAACTCCCACTGGCTCTTTGAGCCGCTGACGCAGGCGCGCGGGCCCATCCAGATCTCCGGCTCTGTCGAAGCGCCGGCCCCAATGACGGTGGTCACCCCAGGCCGCCTGGACTCGATGACGGAGGAAGGTCGGACGCGGACTTGGCATTTCTCAGCCACCTGCCCAGCCCCCACGATCGGACTGTTTGCGGCCGAGTATTCACGCCAGGCATTCGAAGTAGGCTCCACCAAAGTCGAGTTCTACTATAGCCCTCGACACGAAACCTACGTCCGCCAGGCCGGTATCGCAAACCATATCCACGATATGATCGCGTTTTACCAGGACCTTATGGGACTTGGCCCGTTTCACGATCTGCCGCTGAAGATCGTGGAGACCTCCGTGTACAAGCCGGGGGGCCATGCCTCGCTCAACGTGGTGACCTTGGCCGAGTACATGTTGAACCGGGCAAAGGTGTCCGATCCGAAAACCGATCCGCGGTTCATCCTGCGAGACTTGAAAATCCTCGCCCACGAGCTGGCTCACCAATGGTGGGGCTCGGGCGTGGCCGTCGCGGAATCCGGGGCCTGGTCGTCGGAAGGCCTGGCTGAATACATGATGTATAGATACTTGGCCGCCAGGTATCCCGAAGGCATCGTCCACAACATCCCCGGCGGTTGGAAGAGTTCGGTGTTCCATCGCCAAAACGCGTACTACCGCCAGGACGCCGGCGCACTCCAGCGGATGCGGCCGGCCCTTCGCGAGAAACTGTTGAGGGGGGAGTCGAAGAGCGAAGCCTACAGCGTGCTGCCGTGGCGATTGCTCACAGCCGAAGAGCGCTTGGGGCAGGAGGTCGTGTGTTCCCGGCTGGCCGAGGTCTTCCGCCAATACCAAGGCCGCACGCTCCAATGGCAGGATTTCGTCGCTATAATGGGCTCCGACACGATCGAACTGGAAGGAAGGCAACCATGAATGCAATAACAGCCCTTGGCTGGGAGCTGCGTCGCATCCTGATGACGCGGACCTATCTCTACTCGTTTCTGCTGATCCTCCTGTTCAGTCAGTATGCCCTTGGTCGACTGATCATCAACGGGACCTATGGACTGGCCCCCTACTCCCGCCTGAGTTACGCCCAGTTCCTGACGCTGCTGAATCCTCTGCTGCTGGCGGTGCTCATGCTCTGGTGCGCGGCGGTGTTCTCAGAACGGGAGCGAGCGGTCCGCCGGATCGTGCTTGCGACCCCCATCACCGGCGCCGGTTATGTGGCCATCAAAACAGCGGCCATCGCGGCGGCATTTGCGATGACAGTCGGGATGACGGTGGCCGGCAGCTTCGTCTTCTACGGCCGGCAGTTCGGTTTCTTCCGTTTCCACGAATTCGTCGGCCCGATCGCGGTGTTCACGCTTCCTCCGGCTGTTTTCGTGCTGGGGTTGTCCCTGGCGGCCGGGCGATGGAACCCGAGACTCGTTCACGTCCTGATCCCGGTCGTCTTCTTAAGTGGGACGATGAATATGCGTCTGTCCCCCTGGCTGGACGTTTCCGCCAACAACTTTCTGGGTGACTATCCGAGGATCCTGATGCGGGCCCTCGGGACGGGCGAGATGACCTACTACCTGCCCGGAGACTTCGTTGCCAGCCGGGCGGCGTTAGTCCTCGTGGGCATGGGGCTACTCCTGTGGGTCGCCCTGCGACGATATCGCTGATTCGCGTCTGTGCCTCCGGCGGCACAGGCGTGCGAGTGATTCTACGACGAACCCATCTCACAGACAGGCGAAGGGCCAGAGTTCAGAATCCGTGGCGTCCGCGGTCCCAATCCGCTATAATGGATGCATGACGACAGCAAAATACGGAGATGCTCATGGCCAAGGCGAATGTTGACCCTGCGGAGTTGCGGCGATTTGCCCGGGACTTGACCCGGTTCAACTCGGACCTGGAAACCCTGATCGTGGGCTTGCAGTCCCGCCTGAGGGAACTCGAGCGAACCTGGGTCGATCAGGAGCAGAAGCGATTCGCCCAGGAGTTCGATCAGACGGTCAAGACGCTGGGCCGTTTCCTGGACGCCTCCGGACAGCACGCGGCGTTCCTGGCGAAGAAGGCCAGGCACATTGAAGACTATCTGCAGCAGCGATAGGAGACCGCGATGAGCCGGCAAGCGAGAGTCGATTCTTCCGCAGTCCTGACCGAGTTCCGAGCCTCGCTGGCCACGTTCGCTTCCGTCGCGGCGGTGGCCCTCGACGAAGCGACCACGGACATTCAGAGATCGATTCAATGGCTCCGCGAGGACCGGCATCGATACTGGAAAGTCCAGGTCCAGACGCGAACCGCCAAGTACAATCAGGCCAAGCTTGCCCTCAAACAGCGGGAGGTCCTCGATCGCGCCATCGCCGGCACTCGCAGTTCCTGCGTCGAAGAAAGACGGGCCGTGCAGATCGCGGAGAAGCGGCTTCGGGACGCCGAAGACCGGTTCCGATTGACCGGGATCTACTGCCGCCAGATCGAGAGAGAGTCGTTGGACTACAAAGGCGCGATCCATGGCCTGCTCAACGCCCTCGAAGTCGAGATCCCCAACGCCTGCGCGAGTCTCGATCGGATGGTCACGGCGTTGGAACGGTATGTGGCCGTCGCGCCGCCGGAGATGGCCGCGACGCCGCACGAGAGCATCGAAAGCACGACCGTTCAGACGTACGCGATGCCGCCTGTAGAGACCGAAAGGGCCGAGACCCAGGCCCAGGTGGACGGCGATCCCGAACCGAAGGAGGCGAGCGAATGAGCACCGCCGACAGTCGGGCCAAACTGGTGCAGGCGACCAAGAAGCTCCTCTCCGATTGGCAGCGGGTGCGAGAGGTCTGGCGGGATGACAACTGCCTGCATTTCGACAAGAAGTACATCACGCCGCTGGAGGCGAGCATCCGCGCCGCGACGGTGGCGATGGAACGCATGGCCGGCCTGATCGACAGAGCCGAACACGATTGCGGAGACGCGAAGGATCACGGTCTATGATGAACGATCTGACGACGCCTGGTCACGATGTCGGGCACCGAGGGAACGGCAAGTATACGAGCCTGCTCCGCCGGGCTCTGGCGGAAGTGGTCGAACTCTCCGCCTCGGCGGTCGAACCTCTGGAGTCCGAGATCGAATCGCAGTACGCCACCGCCCGCAGCGAGGCGCAGCGCCGATTCGACATCGACAAGGAGAAGATCGAAAGAGAACTGCGGCTCAAGGTCCAGGAGGTCCAGCGGGAATCCGAGACTCAGATCAAGGATGCCGAATCCGAATACGAAGGCCGGCTCAGCGCCCTGAAGGTCGAGATCCAGCAGCGTCGGAAGAGAGTCATGCAGACCGCCGCGGAACTCGAAAGCAAAGCGGAAAAGGAGAAGCAGGATCAACTGCTCGAAATCGAGTTCGTCGCCGAGGGCGCCGCGACCAAGAGAAAACAGAAGAGCTTCGAGGCCAAGACCAAGACAGAGGAAATCCAGCGACAGCTCGACAACCTCGACGCGCAGGCCAACCACCTCATCCGCCAGTACCGCTGCCGTGATCTGACGCCCAGCGGCGCCCATGGCGCCGACACCGGCGACGACCAGGACCCTGCCGAGGTCCTCCGTTCACAGCAGGCTTTGGCCGAACAGCATCTGATCGAGCTTCGCAACCTCCGCACCGCGCAGTTGTTCGTGGGCGTTCGACCGGTGTTGTTTGCCGGAGGACTCCTGGGCGCGGTCGGCATACCGCTGGGCATTCTGCACCTGCAGAACGTCTCCGTGACGGTAATCGCGCCGATAGCGTTGGCTCTCGCGAGCGTGCTGATCGTCGTAAGCGGTCGCATCTTGTGGAAGCGAGGACAGTCCCAGGCCCGGCGGATCTATGGGGAATTCCAGGTCGCCTTGATGGCGGCCCGCATGGCGCTGGGAAAGCACTCCGCCCAGACGCTGGACCAGATCGAAAAGGAATGGCTCGCGTCGGTCGAGCAGAAACAAGCGGAACTCAGGAGAACCGAGACAACCTACGAGACCACCAAGGCCAATCTCGCCAAGCAACAGGCCATCTCGCTGCGTCAGGTCGAAGACCAGCGACAGGAACTTCTGAACAACCTTAGAGAGAGTCGCGACCAGACCGTCCAGAAGGCCCAGGAACTCTACCAGCGGGAGAAGACCGAATTCGAGCGTCAGTCCCAGCGGAGCCTTGATGAGATTCAGAAGCGATTCGACGAGGAGATATCGGCCTGCGAGAGCAAGTACCGGACTGCCCGTAAATCTTTGGAGGATCGGTGGGACGAAGGCCTGACCCGCATCGATGCGCTGCTTCGCAGCACGGCGGGCCTGGACAAGCGGGCCGCGGGCCCATGGGACCATCTGCTCGGCGAATCCTGGACCCCGTCTCAGACGCCGCCGGCCGGGGCACGGTTCGCTGCGATCGATGTGGACTTCGGACGTCTGGCCGATTCGGTGACCGCGAGAGCCGGCTCGATGCTCGACGCGGCGCGATCCGCCTCGCTGCCGGCCATGCTCGAATTCCCCGATCATTGCTCGCTGCTGCTGGAATATCCGAGGGAAGGACGCCAGCAGGCCATCGACACGCTGCGAGCGGTGATGATGCGTCTGTTCGCGTCGTTCCCGCCGGGACAGGCGAGATTCACGATCTTCGATCCCGTGGGCCTGGGCGAGAGTTTCGCGGGTTTCATGCACGCAGGCGACTATCTCGAATCGCTCGTCGGCGGCCGAATCTGGACCGAACCTCAGCAGATCCAGGAACAGCTCGAAGACCTCACCGAGCACATGGAGAACGTCATTCAGAAGTACCTCCGCAATGAGTTCGAGACCATCGAGCAGTACAATCGCCAGGCGGGCGAGCTCGCGGAGCCCTACCGGTTCCTGGTGATCGCCGACTTCCCCCGCAACTTCAGCGAAGAGACCGCCCGACGGCTGAGCAGCGTCATCCACAGCGGCCCCCGCTGCGGCGTCCACACCCTGATCGCCTACGACACGCGAGCCGACCTGCCCAGCGGCGTGGACATGCGGGACATCTGCGCCGCCAGCGTCCATTTGGCGTACGAGGACGGCCGATTCGTCTGGCGGGACGACGTGCTCAGGCAGTTCCCCCTCGTCCTGGACACTCCGCCCGACGAAGACGCGCTCACCCAGGCCATGCACGCGATCGGCAAGGCGGGCGCAGCCTCCGCGAGGGTCGAGGTCCCCTTCACCGCCATCGCACCGACCGAGGACGAGTTCTGGTCGCTCAACAGCAGTTCGGAGCTTCGCGTCCCGCTGGGCCGCACCGGCGCGACGCGATTGCAGCACCTGTCCCTGGGCCGCGGCGTCGCGCAGCACATGCTCATCGCCGGCAAGACCGGCTCGGGTAAATCGACGCTTCTGCACGTGATGGTCACGAACCTGGCCTTGTGGTACGCGCCGGACCAGGTCGAACTGTACCTGATCGACTTCAAGCAAGGCGTCGAATTCAAGACCTACGCGACAAACCATCTGCCGCACGCCCGTGCGATCGCGATCGAGAGCGACCGCGAGTTCGGCCTGAGCATTCTCCAGCGTCTGGACGCGGAGATGGCCCGCCGGGGCGACCTCTTCCGCCAGGCGGGCGTGCAGGATTTGGCCGCCTATCGCAAAGCGACGGGCAGACCCATGCCCCGCACCGTGCTCATCGTGGACGAGTTCCAGGTCTTCTTCGCGGACGACGACAAGCTCGCCCAGGACGCCGCGGTCCTGCTCGAACAGCTCGTCCGCCAGGGCCGCGCGTTCGGTATCCACGTCGTGCTCGGCTCTCAAACCCTGGGCGGCGTCTTCGGCCTGGCCCGCAGCACCATCGGGCAGATGGCCATTCGAATCGCGCTGCAGTGCTCGGACGCGGATTCCCAGCTCATCCTCGACGACGACAACATGGCGGCCCGCCTGCTCTCCCGACCCGGCGAGGCGATCTACAACGACGCCGGCGGCCGGCTCACAGGCAACAGTCCCTTCCAGACCGCCTGGCTGGCCGACGCGACTCGCGACGGTTATCTGAGTCGAATTCGTGAGCGTCTGGGAGCAACGCACGTATCGCCCGCACCGGAACCGGCCATCGTCTTCGAGGGCAGCGCGCCGGCCGACATCCGAGAGAACCGCCAGTTGGAGGCCTGCCTGGACGGCCGCACCCCCATGGATGCGACAGCCCCGCGAATCTGGCTGGGCGCTCCGGTGACGATCAAGGAGCCCACCGCGGTCGCGTTCCGCCGCCAGAGCGGTTCCAACGTCCTGATCGTCGGCCAGCGGGACGACCTTGCGAAGAACCTGATGAGCGCCGCGATCCTGAGCCTGGCGGCGCAGCTCTCTCCCTCCGCGGCCCGATTCCTCATTCTGGATGGAATCACGCCTGATTCTGCGGGGGCAGGAGCGTTCGAACGAATCGCGGCCGCAGTCCCACACGAATGCCGCAACGTCGGATGGCACGATGTCGTTGACGCGATCGCCGAACTGGCGCGCCAGGTCGATGCGAGGGTCCAAGAGAGTCGGCACGACGCTCCCTCCATCTTCCTGATGATCTTTGGCCTGCAACGATACCGAATGCTGCGCCGAAGCGAAGACGTGTTCAGCCTCTCTCGCGATGAGGAAACGGCGCCCCGCTGCGACGTGCACTTCGCCGACCTGCTGCGCGAAGGCCCCACCGTCGGCATCCACACGCTGGTCTGGGCCAACACGCTCAGCACACTGGAGCGGACCCTCGATCGCGCGACAATCCACGAGTTCGACCATCGCGTGCTGTTCCAGATGAGCACAGCCGATTCGAGCAATTTGATCGATTCGCCCATCGCCAACCAGCTCGGCCTGCACCGGGCCCTGCTCCACAGCGAAGAGCAAGGCGGCATGGAGCGGTTCCGGCCGTACGCCGCGATCCCGAACGACTGGCTGGAGAAGACTGGAAAGAGACTGGGAGAGAAATGCGAAAAGCAAATTCGAAATCCGAATATCGAAATCCGAAACAAGCACGAATGACAGAAATCCAAAATCCCAAACGGAGCCTCGGCGTTGCGATAGCGTTTCGGTCATTTGGGCTTCGGTCCTTTGGACTTGTTTCGAATTTCGGAATTCGGATTTCGTGCTTCCTCCTGTTGCTTGCCGTGGTTGCAGCGCCATCTCGGGCCCGTAACCTCGTGGCGGACTTCCGCGAACCACCCGTCTCCGCCCGGCCGTGGGTCTACTGGTTCTTCATGGATGGCAACCTCAGTCGCGAGGGAATCACCGCGGACCTGGAGGCGATGAAGCAGGCCGACATCGGCGGGGTGATCCTGATGGAAGTCGACGTGGGCGTTCCCCGAGGCCCGGTCCGATTCATGAGCGAACCCTGGCGAGCGTTGTTCAAACACGCCGTCACCGAGGCCGAACGTCTGGGCCTGCAGATGACGCTCAATGCCGGTCCCGGCTGGACCGGCAGCGGCGGCCCCTGGGTCAAGGTCGAACAATCCATGCAGCACCTCGTTGCCGGCGAAACCAAAGTGACCGGCAGGCGGCAGTTCAACGAAATCCTGCCGCGGCCGAAACCTCGTCCACCCTTCTTCGGTCCCGTGCCGCCGGAACTGGAGCCGCTGCGGAGCGGATTCTACCGGGATGTCGCTGTGTTGGCGTTTCCGGCCCCGCCGGACGGACCGGGGATTACCGACCTGGACGACAAGGCCCTGTACGTACGAGCACCGTACTCCTCGCAGCCAGGCGTAAAGCCCTACATGCCCGCGCCGGCGAATGACCCAACGCTCCCGGCAATCGCGCGAGACCGCATCTTGGACTTGACCGACCGTCTCGATCCGAACGGCCGGCTCGCGTGGGATGTCCCTGAGGGGGAATGGACCATCCTGCGTTTCGGTCGAACGACCACCGGCGCGAACACACGACCCGCGCCGCAGCCGGGACTCGGTTTCGAATGCGACAAGTTCGATCCGGCGGCGCTCGACGCCCATTTCGACGCTTTCGTCGGCACGTTGCTGCGAGAGATCGGGCCACGTCCCACCGACCGCAAGACCGGCTGGACGATGCTGCATATCGACAGTTGGGAGATGGGCTCGCAGAATTGGAGCGAGAAGTTCCGCAGCGAGTTTCAGCGACGACGCGGTTACGACCCACTGCGGTACCTCCCTGCGATGACAGGCCGGGTCGTGGAGAGCCTCGAAGTCTCCGAGCGATTCCTCTGGGACCTGCGACAGACCGCCCAGGAACTCGTGATCGAGAACCACGCCCAGCGTCTCAAGGCCCTTGGCCGCAAGCATGGTTTCGGTCTCTCCATCGAGCCCTACGACATGAATCCCTGCTCGGATCTCAGTCTTGGCGGCGTCGCGGACATCCCGATGTGCGAGTTCTGGGCCGGGGGTTACGGCTTCGATTCGGCATTCAGTTGCATCGAGGCGACCTCGATCGCCCACACGCTCGGCCGGCCGATCGTCGCAGCCGAGGCCTTCACCTCCGACAGCAAGGAAGCCTGGCGGCTCCATCCGGGAAACATGAAGCGACAGGCGGACTGGGCCTTCTGCATGGGGATCAACCGCCTGGTCTTCCACCGCTTCGCACACCAACCCTGGCTTGACCGCCGGCCCGGCATGACCATGGGCCCCTACGGCGTCCATTACGAACGAACCCAAACATGGTGGCCGATGATCGGCGCGTGGCATCAATATCTGGCGCGGTGCCAGGCCTTGCTGCAGCGAGGCCAAACCGTTGCGGACATCTGCTACCTGGCCCCCGAGGGCGCGCCGCATGTCTTTCGCCCGCCGGCCTCTGCGATGAACGGATCGGGCACTCTCCGTGATCGCAAGGGCTACAACTTCGACGGCTGCGCCCCTGAGACGCTTCTGGCCGGAAGCACCGTCAAGAACGGACAGGTGGTTCTGTCAAGCGGAGCCGCCTATCGAGTGTTGGTCCTGTCCGATCTCCAAACCATGACCCCAGAACTGCTCCGCAAGATCCGGGACCTGGTCGCAGCCGGCGCGACGGTGATCGGTCCGGCCCCGACCAGCGCCCCCGGCCTGACCGATTACCCCCAATGCGACCGGGAGATCCGGGACTTGTCCGCTCAGTTGTGGGCGTCTGGCTCCCTCTCGGATGAGCCTGCGGAGCGTCGGGTGGGCAAAGGGCGCACCATCGCGACAAGGCCGGCCACACCGCGCAAATCCGAGTCACTGCCTCTGCCTGCCAGCGCCCGCTGGATCTGGCACTCGGAGGGCAACCCGGCTGCCATCGCCCCGGTGGGCGCAAGGTTCTTCCGTCGGACGTTCACGCTCGAAGGGAATGCACAGGTCGAATCGGCGAGAATCCTGCTCACCGCCGACAACGCCTTCGAACTGCGAGTAAACGGCAAGTCGGTCGGACAAGGCGACAGTTTCAAACAACTCTATGCCTTCGATCTCACGAAGGACCTGAAAGCCGGCGACAATGTGTTGAGCGTCCGTGCAGAAAACGGGGGGCAGTCGCCCAATCCGGCGGGCCTGCTCGGAGCCTTGGTCATCCGCTTCAAAGACGGTCGCGTACTGACCTTTCCGACGGATCGTCAATGGCAGAGCGCCGAATCGGACAGGGCAAACTGGCAGGCCGCCATGGAACTGGGCGAGATGGGCATGGCCCCCTGGGGCAGGATTGACGCGACAAGCGGGTCGCAACAGTATCCCGATCTGTACTGCGACTACGATCTGGTCGCAGAAGTGCTCGGCAAGATGGGCGTCCCGCCGGACTTCGAGTCCGACGTGAATCTGCGATACACTCATCGTCGCGACAGCGACGCGGACATCTATTTCGTCGCCAATCCATCCGATCAGCCGGTCATGGCGAACTGCGCGTTTCGCATCACGGGAAAGCAACCTGAGATCTGGGACCCGATGACAGGCAAGGTGCGTTCCGCCGGGCGGTCCTTCGTGAAGGATAAACGCACGCGGCTGGAACTGCCTCTGGAACCTTGCGGCTCGGTCTTCGTGGTGTTCAACAGAAAGCCGCTCGGCAGGAGAATCGCCCCTCGCGAGTCGTCGCAGGGTCTTTCGTTGGAGATCGAAATCGCGGGGCCCTGGGAAGTCCGGTTCGAGCCGCAGCGAGGCGCGCCGGAAAGGATCGTCATCGATACGCTCGTCGACTGGTCGAAGCACTCGGACCCACGCGCGAAGCACTTCAGCGGACAGGCTACCTACCGCACGGAGTTCATGCTGGACCCAGCCAGAGTCGGGAAATCGCCATGGCAGCTCGACCTGGGCCGCGTGGAAGTCATGGCGCAGGTGAGACTCAACGGCGAAGACCTCGGCGTCCTCTGGAAGGCCCCGTTTCAGGTGGAGATCACAGACACCGTCAAGCCTGGCGAGAATACTCTGGAGATCACCGTCGCCAACCTCTGGCCGAACCGCTTGATCGGTGACCAGTCGCTGCCGCTTGAGGAACGGATCACCTGGACCACGTGGAACCCTTACACGAAAGACTCCCCCCTGCTCGAATCCGGCCTGCTGGGCCCGGTTCGCTGCAAGACTTCGATTCGGTAGGAGAATCTACGCGCCGAGGATTCCGATGGGCGGAGTTGTCTTCCAACGGCCTCGCGTGAAGTCGGGGAAGTCCATGGGGCTGCTCCGCCTGGCCACGGACTTCTCGCTCAATTCGGTGATGCAACTCCAGGCCGCGGCGTCGTACACGTCCATGTCCGGGGCCGCGCCGGTTCTCATCGCATGAATCAGGCGGTGGAGCGTCAGCCAGTCCGCGCCGCCGTGCCCGCCGTGCGAGAGGGCCTTCTCGCCCCAGGCTTTCCACAGCGGGTGCTCGTACTGCTTGTAGTACTCGTCCATCGACTCCCATGTCTGGTTCTTGGGACTGCGGCCCTCGATGTAGATTTGGTCCAGCGTGGCCGAGTAGATGCCCTGCGTGCCCTGCACGCGGTAGATCAGATCGTAAGGCCGGGGTAGCTTCGTGTCGTAGTAGAGCGTGATCGTCTGGCCGTTGACGGTGCGGATCAGACTGGTGTTGATGTCCGCGCCGGGATTGCCGCGCGTGCCGTCGGCGCTCATGGAAACGAGGTAATCGAAGCGGTTTCCACGATTGATGTCCATCCATTGCGCGACCGGGCCAATCGCGTGGGTCGGATAGCTGTTGCCCGTCTGCACGAGCGGGTCGGCCGAACGCGGCGCTCCGGGACCGACCTTCTGGTAGTAGTGCTGGTATCCCGCCTCGCAGTGGCGAAGCTCGCCAAACAGGCCCTTTCGCAGCATGTGGTGGACGAGCATCACGTTGCGGAAGTAGCAGCAGTTTTCCAGGATCACGCAGTGCCTGCGGGTCTTTTCCGCGGTCTCCACGAGTTGCCAGCACTCCTCAATCGTCTCGGCGGCGGGGACTTCGGTGGCGGTGTGCTTGCCTGCGTTCATCGCAGCCACACAGATCGGCGCATGCCACTTCCACGGCCGAACCGCGTTGACGACCAGGTCCAGCTCTTCGCTTTCGCACAGACGCTGGAAATCCGTCTCGCCTCGCGAGTATCCGGTGGGCTTGGCCTGCCCCGCGGCAGTCACCAGACCCTGCGCCCTGACGACACGGTCCTCGATGATGTCGCAGACTGCTTTGACCTCAACCCCTTCAAGGCCCAGCAGAATCTTCAGCAGCACGGTTCCGCGTCCGCCGATCCCCACCAGACCGACGCGTACTGTTTCCAGAGGTCTCGCCTCGGAGGCAGACGCCGTCCCGCCAACAGCCCACGCCGCAGCGCCGGCCGCTCCGATTCTCAAGAAAACCCTGCGATCATAATGTGTGTGCATGATCGTCCTCCTGATGTGTGTTTCGCTTCACCAGGTCACTTCAACCACATCGACCGAATCTGTTCAGAGTCCCTTAGGGACTTCGATCGTGACCTTGTCGCCGGCATCGTTCGCCGCCGGACTGCTTGTCGGAGGTCCCGCCGGGGCCTGCCTACGCCACAACCAGATCATCCAAAGAACGATCGAACTCCAGTCTCACCACAAGCACCGTGTTGGCCATTTCGTTGGCGGGCAGCTTCTGCAATCGCAGGTAGGCCTTCTGCTCCGAGTGGTCGCTGGGGGCCAGGTTCACTGCGAAATCGATCTTCCGACCATCGTTCATCAGCACCGCGGACTTGGGCAACACGTTGATGGGCTTGAGCTTCACGCCGTCGCCGATCGGGTCCTTGTTGAGATGTACGTAGAGCGTCCGATCCCGTCGAGTCAGCAGAACGTTTCGGTTGGAGGTCAAAACCGAGGCCGGCTCGACGTTCACCAGCGATTCCTCCACCGCGCGATACCATCGCCCGATCCGTTTGAGGATCGCGGCGGCCTCTTTGGGAATGACCCCCTCGGCCGTCGGCCCGACGTTGAGCAGGTAGTTGGCGTCGCGGGCGAGGTAGCGATCCAGGCTGCGAATGAGGTGCCGGTCGGTGTAGTAGTCTTCGTCCTTGCGATGACCCCAGCTCTCCATCCCGACGGACTGGCATGCTTCGGTGGGCCTGTCGAAACCGATCGCCTCGGCCGCCCCGCTGTCGAAGTCCCGCTCGGGCGTGCCGAAATCGCCTTCGTCGAAGCCGCGATTGTTGATCACCGCCTTGGGCTGGAGCTGGCGAATCATGGCGTTGATGAAGGGATCGACGTGCTTGGGAACGTTCATATCCCACCAGAAGCCATGGATCTCCCCGTACTGGGTGCACAACTCGCGAACCTGGGCCTTGAGAAACTCCAGGTACTTGTCCCAATCGGGCTGATCGCCCGGTTCGGGGCCGGACAATTCGTGATGCCGGCCCTGGTTGGGGTAATTCGGATGATTCCAGTCCGCGATCGAATAGTACAGGCACAGAGGCACGCGCCGCCTATGGCAGGCGTCGGCGAGCATCCCGATGATGTCCCGCTTGTAGGGCGTGTTCATCGTGTTGAAGCTGGTCTCTCTCGTGTCCCAGAGGCAGAAGCCATCATGGTGCTTCGTAGTGATGCAGACGTACTTCATGCCTGCGTCCTGCATCAGGTCGAGCCAGCGGTCGGGGTCGTACTTGCGGGGATTCCACCGCTCGGCCAGCTTCACATATTCTGCGCGAGACACGCGGGCCCGCCATTGGTGCTGCTCATGCCAGGCGGGGATCGAATAGATTCCCCAATGCAGGAACAGGCCGAAACGTTTCTCGAAGAACCAGTCCCGTCCGTCGCCGAACCTTCGGGGGCGATTGGGACCGGACGATCGGCCTGCCTGTCCCGACCCCGATGCGGCGCCGATCCCTGGGTTCAATCCGGCGGCCAGAGCGCCGCCGGCCAGCAATTGAATGAATTCACGTCGGTCCATGGATTGTCTCAGATCTTCTTGAGCAATTCCTCGGCCCTTCGCCTGGTTCCGGCGTTCTTCGATTTCTCCACGACGGTCTGAAGGGCCGACCGCCGCTGCTCCACAGACACGCCCTGCACGTTCTTGCCTGCGACGCTGACGATCGCGGAATAGGCTTCCTCCGCAACGGGCGGATCGGCTGCGAACTTCGTGAGCAGCTCCAGAGCGCCGGGGGCCTCGACCCCGCCCAGGACCGCGATGGCCAGCCGCTCTTCTTCGGGACGCTGGATGAGCCCGAGCAGATCGTTGATCTTGGCCATTTTGTCCGCGCCGGCCAGCGACCTGTCGCCTCGCAGATATGCGAGATACCCACGAAGGCCCAGGACCTGATGCGAAGTCTTCTTCCCGGACTTCGCCAGCGTCAGCAGCACTTCGCCCGCGGCGGAATCCTGAGTCCATTTGTTCGGCCAGGTCGACAACGTGCGAACCGCTTCATCCTGAACCTCTTCCTCTTTGTCGGCGAGCGCGGACTTCACGGCAGCAAGGGCATCGGGTCCGCCGACGATCGCCATCGCGCGCATGCCAACGATACGAAGGGCGGGATCGTTGGTCTGCATGAGCGGCTGCAGCTTCGGCACGGACGCCTGGCCCGAGCGAGCGCTGACCGCCAGGAGCGCCTTCTCGATGTCCCCTGGCTGCCTGGTCTTCTGCGCGAGGGTCACGAGGTCGGTCACTTGCTGGATTCCGCCGAGCACGCCGATCGCCTGGATGGCGGCGCCGCGAATCCCGGCGTCGGGATCTTCGATGCTCTGCCCGATCGCAGACAGAGCCCCATCGAGCTGGCGATACGCGGCCAGTTCGATCAGCACCCGGCGGGTCTTGCCCGTCGCCTGCGGCAGTCGGGCCAGCAGGTCGGCCTCCACGTCCTTGCCGGGGAGCTTCGCCAACGTCATCTTGGCCGTCTGAGCCAGTTGAGCGTCGTCCTGAACCGCGGCATTCAGAAGGACAGGCACACAGGAGATGTCGCCCACGTGGACCAGGGCGCCCACCGCGGCGGTTCGCAGTTCGGTTGAACCGTTCTGGGCGGCCTTGACGACCGCAGGCAGCACCGCGGCGTCCTTGCGGTCCGCGATCGCCAGCAGAAGCAGAGGCTGGCGTTCCGGACTCAACCGGCCCATCGCGGCGGCCAGGGCCTCCGTGACATCCTGGCCGGGCAGCTCGCGGGCGGTTCGCAGTCCGATGCCGAGCCGGCCTTTGTCGGCCGAGGTCAGTTGCTCGACCAGGAACGAAACGCCGGAGGCCCCGCGAGCCAGAATCGCCCCGCGGGTGGCATCGAGAATCCTCTGCTTGGGCACATCGGCCATGCAGACCGCGTCATACAGCTTCTTGGCCTGGGCGGTCTTCGCCTGGGCCAGGTACTGCTCTGCACATCGGACGCATCCCTCCGCCACCGCGGGACGCACCGCCGGGGAGACATTGGCCAGCGCCTGCTCCAGAACGCCCGCGGCCTGATCGCCACCGATGCAGCCCAGGGCCACCGCCGCAGCAGAGGCGACGTCCGCGTCGGCATCCTTGAGCTTCTCGACCAGCGCGTTCACCGCCTGAACGTCGCGACGGAATGCGATCGAGTTGATCACGCCGACCAGCAGCTTGCCCTGCACCTTGCCCATCGCCTCGCGGAGAGCCCCATCGGCGGCAGGACCGGGAATCACCTCCAGCGGGATCCGCGCCCACGACGACAGTTGCTCATCCGCCAGAAGCGGCGCCAACGCCGGGACCGCTTCCTGCGTGCCGTAGATGGCCAGTCGCTTGCAGGTGATCGCCTTCTCCGCGGCGGGCGCATTCGACTGGAGCACGCTGATCAACTGAAGTTCTTTCTCGCTGGGAACGGCCTGGCTGTCAGCGACCGACAGAAACGCCACCGCCGCAACGAACGCAACACACCAAACGAAACATCGATTCTGAAACATCGTATTCATCCTCGTAAGAAAAGCGACTCGTGGCTCGTAATCCGGGACACAGGACACGGGAACACAGGCCACCGTTTTCACATCCGCCACGGCTCGCGCAACGCCTCGGAACGCAGGCGATTGGCTTCTTCATCGCCCGGGAACTCGTGCTTCACCGGATCGTAGACGACCTTGCGGCCCAGCAGCAGCGAGATGTTGGCCGCATGGCAGGCAATGTGCGAGTAGCAGGCGGCATCGGCGTTGGCTCGGGTCTGGGCCCGCGTCTTGACGCAATCGAGGAAGTCCCGCACGTGGAAATCGGCGGGGTAGCCGCCGATCTTGGCGCCCTTGTTGACGAGCAATTCCGGCGAGCTTGCGACGAGTTCTCCGTCGTCGCCGGTCTCGACCCAACCCTTGTCGCCTTCGAAGCGCACCGGACACGAACCAAGCGGCAGCCATCCGTCGTTCCGCATGACCAGCTTCACGCCGTTGGCATAGCGGGCGTGGAGTTGACCGTCCTTGGGTTCGTATTCCACGGGGGCCGTTCCGTCGGCGTCGTTGGCCCACTGGCACAGATCGACGCAGTGAGAGCCCCATTCGAGGCAGCCGCCGGCGCCGAAGGCGCCGATCATGCCGCCGCCTTTCTCGAAGTTGAAACCATCGAGCAATCTGGGATTGAAGGGCCGCCAGGCGGCCGGGCCGAGATACGTATCCCAATCCACCACCTCCTTGGCGGGCTCAGGCTCCGCGGGCAGCCAGCCGCTCATCTCGGCCTTGAGACCCATCGGGTGAGCGTGCAGCGCCTGGAGCTGACCGAGCCGCCCGGTCCGGGCCAGTTCGATCGCATACATGAAATTGGGCAGGCTGCGCCGTTGCGTGCCGGCCTGGAAGACCCGCCCGGTCCGCCGGAACACGTCCGCCAGGGCCAGGCTCTGGGCGATGTTCTTCGTACAGGGTTTTTCGCAGTAGACGTCCTTGCCGGCATTGGCCGCAAGGACCGAGGCCATCGCGTGCCAGTTCGGGCCCGTCGCGATCAGCACCGCGTCGATGTCGTCGCGGGCCAGCAGCTCGCGCAGATCGCCGTACGTGGCGCAGTCCTGATTGCCGTAGCGCTTGTCCGCCATCTGCTTGACCGCCTGGCGGCGGTTGGCTTTCACGTCGCAGACCGCGACGAATTGCACGTCCGGCTCGTGCAGGAAGCACCCGAGCACGTATGTGCCACGGCCTCCGATGCCGATGCCGCCGAGGCGAATCCGCTCGCTCGGGGCCGCACGGCCGTCGCCGCCGAGGGCGGCGCTGGGGATCACATAGGGCATGGCAAACAAGGCGCCGGCCTGGACCGCGCTCTTGAGGAAGTCACGCCGATTGAGATGGGATTCTCTCTTACGCATGCTGGTCTCCTAACTGCTCAGCGTTCACAGATTGTACGAGCGAGTCTGAAACCCGCCCCTACCCAAGATGTCCGCCAGTCTACCGGTGAATCGTCCCCATGTCCACCCTATCCCAGCAGGCAACCGGAACGATTCTCAACGCACAACGACGACGGTGTCGAGGACGTACCAGCCTTCGCTGGCAGGCAGATCTGTGCCAAGCCGGATGTAGGGGGCAGGATCGCCGCTTTCGCGCGTCAACGCCAGTGCAAGACGATACTCACCAGCCGGGACATCCGCCCACTCGATATGGAGTTTCTCGACCACGGGTCGGTCGGGCATCCACCTGTGCGGACAACACTCCCGCGGCCAAACGGTTCCTGCGTGCTTGCCGCTCTCATCGATCAACGAGACGGCCACTGCACATGGGATATAGATCGGCGCGACGCCCTGGTTGACCCAGGTCAGCTCCAGATCGAAACTGCCTTTCTCGGCCTTGCGGGAATACGAGATGCGATGAAGATGAAAGTGGTATCCGATGCGGTTGGTGAGCCGCTCGATGAGTTGGCGGTTCTCGCGGACCATGCGAAGGCCCGATTCGCCGCCGCGACCGAGGTCCACCCACGTGGGTTTGCCGTTCTCGACGCACTCCTCCAGCGTGAACCCGCAGCCGTTCTTGTCCTTGATCCCGTCCCACCAGCCGCGACGTTTCACGCCGTCGTAGTTGTCGAACAACTCGAAGACGCCCGGCGCGATGCCCAGGCCGATGGCGGTCTCGCTGCCGTCGCTGTTGCCGCAGATGCCGTCCCGACGCGGGGCGACGTGTTTCTCCAGCACAGCCCAGTCAAAAACGGGTTTGAGCGGGCCGAATCGACCGAGGTGTGCGTTGCGCGACAGGCAAAGCTGCGTGCGTTTGAACGCATCCAGGTGCATTTGGACGTGTTGTCGGAACTTCTCCGGCGCAATGTCCGGCACCCCGAACGGGTGCATGTGGGCTTCGCCCCAGTTGCCGTATGAACGAATGTCGAGCACGGCGATGCGCGGGTCGCCGTCGTAGCGGTTTGCGAAGGCGCGCAGCAAATTGGCGAACTTGTCGAGGAAGATCGGGTCGTCGAACACCGGCGCGATCTTTCGGCCGGGTGTGCCGGTGGTGGACTGGTCGGGCTTGAGCTGGATCTCGATCTTCTTGGCCCCTGCGTCGAAGACCCACTTGGGCGTGACATAGCCGTTCGGATCCCGGCCGTGGGTGTTGGCGCACATCACGCCGATGTTACACACCTTGCCGAGCTTGCCCCAACCGTCGAGGAAGCGGTCCAGCGCATCCCAGTTGTATTGCCCCTCCTGCGGTTCGAGCGTCGCCCAGTCCAGCCGCATCATGCCCATCCCGGCCAGATCGAGCACCTCCTGGGGCTGCCTCAGGGGCGACCCGCTCACGGACCAGCCCTTGCCCGGATTGAGCAGCATCCCCTCTCGCGGCCTGGGCTCCAGCGTGACGATGGGATTGTGGTCCGCCTTCGACAGAGCGAACAGCAACGTGCCAAAGCCCGGGTGGTCCGCCTGAAACGCCGCGCCCTCGGGCCGGAGTGTCTCGGCAGCCTGTCGTGTGTAAGGAGCGGGAACGCCCTTGCGCCCCTCGTAGTGGTTCAGCACCATTTCGTAGATCGGCCGCAGGCGATTGCGCCCCTGCTCGGCAATGACCTGGGCCTGGTATTTGCCGGTTATGTCTTTATAGGGCTCGAACGGGACCTCCTGGCCAAGGTTGTATTTCGCCGTGTACTCGAACCCTTTCAGAAGACGGTTGTTTGCAGCCCCGTACAGATCGAGGCCCTGCTTCCATGCGACCTCTGCGGCCTCGCCCAGATGGGCCAGGCCCAATTGCGTGTGCTGCTGATCCCGGCCGCTCTCCTGGCATTGGCCTGCTTCGTTGATGATGTAGTGCGTCAGCGAGCCGTTGCCGGCGCCGTTGTGAAAATAGTCCACGGCCCGGTCGAACATCGCCCGGTCGTCGAGGAACACGCCCATCGCCATCATCGTCTTGACACAGGCGGTGTCCCAGTTGCCGTTCGCGAAGGTCGCGAAGTCCCGGACCACAGGGTAGAACACGTCCCGCAGGACCGCTTCGAACCGCTTGATGTCCGCGGAGGCCCACCCTTGGTACATGTAGCGAAGGATCTCCGCGGCGTTGACGTACTTGAAACCATAGAGAGCGGCCGCCAGTTCTTTGTCATGGCCGGTGATCTGTTTGAGCGTGCCGGACCAGGCGTCTAGAATCTCGACGGCTTTGCGTGCGTGGGCTTCGTCGCCTGTGATGACCCACATCAAGGCGTTCTGATAGGCGGCGTTGCCGTCTTCTGCCAGCTCCGTATTGTTCAGGTTCTCGCGCGGCCCCCGCACGACCCTTTCGAACGGACCTCGCACCTGCCAGTCGGCCTGTGACTGTCGATGGGTCCTGAGTTTCTCAAATCCGCTCTTCCACGGTTCCACTCCTTGCTGGACCTTCTGTCTCATGCGGTGCAAGTCTGCCCGCGTATGCAGAAGACCCGGGTGCGTGAAGGCCCCCAGGGCCGGCGCGACCGATGCGAACCACAGGATGAAGACTGCCGACGTCGTCCTCGATGTCCTTCTCATGGCGTTTCTCCTTTGTGATGCGAGCCCATGGTACCATCCCTGCCGCGGTTCGCCCAGACAATATGCCTTGAAGACAGAAGTCTCTGGAGGTAGCATCAACAACCAAATGGGATTGCCGAGGGCGACGCACGCGTCGCCCCTACAGCGATTGGAGAAAGGAACCCATGAATACACCGCACATGAGACGTCGCCAGTTCCTGGCCGGCATCGCGGGCGGGGCCGCAGTCATCGCCGCATCGCCGATGGCCCAGGCCGGGTCCGCATCGAAATCCACAACCGAGAAATCCCGTGGCAAGGCCCCGTCGGGTTTGGCCGAGCCGGCGTTTGGGCCCCTGCCGCTGGGCTCGGTCCGTCCGACGGGCTGGCTCCAGCGACAGCTTCGCGTCCAGGCCGACGGCCTGAGCGGCCACCTGGATGAATTCTGGCCCGATGTCGGTCAGAGCCAGTGGTTCGGCGGCAAGGCCGAGGGTTGGGAGCGGGCCCCCTACTGGCTCGACGGCGCGATTCCCCTGGCCTGGGTCCTGGATGATGAGGCCCTCAAAGCCAAGGTCAAGCGATATGTCGATCACATCGTCGCTCATCAGCGGCCCGACGGCTGGTACGCACCCTATCCGCTCGACGCCAGCGCCAAGCCGTACGATCTCTGGGCCATTCTGCTGGCGAACAAGGTGCTCGTCCAATACCACGACGCCACTGGCGACGCCGCGGTCCTCCAGGCGGTCCTTCGCAATCTCAAAGCGACGCTCGACGCACTCGACCGCACGCCGCTATTCTCGTGGGGCAAGTTCCGCTGGTTCGAGGGCCTGATCCCCGTCTATTATGTCTACGAGAAGACCGGCGAGAAATGGCTGCTCGACCTGGCCCGCAAATTCCACGACCAGGGTTTCGACTACATGGCCTTCTATGGCCGGGAAGACGTCACGAACCCCACGCCTCGCCGCGGCCTGTGGCGTTTCGACAAGCACGTCGTCAACACGGGTATGGCCCTGAAGGCCTATGCCCTGTCCTGGCGTCTGACACGACGCGACATCGAACGGGCCTTCCCCGCGAAGATGCTGGAGATCCTCGACCGTTATCACGGCCAAGTGAACGGCATGTTCTCCGGCGACGAGTGCCTCTCCGGCAAGAGTCCCACGCAGGGAACGGAGTTGTGCGCGGTCGTCGAGGCGATGTACTCGCTGGAACACCTGATCGCCGTGACAGGCCACCCGGCCTTTGGCGACCGTCTGGAGCGGATCGCCTTCAACGCCTTGCCCGCCACGTTTGCGCCCGACATGTGGTCGCACCAGTACGACCAGCAGGTCAACCAGGTCCAGTGCACGATCAATCCGGACCATATGTGGTCGTCGAACGGGCCGGAGTCGAACATCTATGGCCTGGAACCCAACTTCGGCTGCTGCACCGCGAACATGCACCAGGGCTGGCCCAAGTTCGCCGCCCATCTCTGGATGCGTGCGGGCGAAGGGATCGCCGCGGTGGCCTACGCGCCGAGCACGGCCCGCTTCGAGACAGGCGGCGCACGAGTTGCCGTGGCGATCGACACCGACTACCCGTTCCGCGAGACGATCAAGATCACGGTAACGGTAGACAAAGCCGCCAGCTTCCCGCTGGTACTGCGCGTCCCGGCCTGGACGCAGGACGCCACCATCCGTGTCGCGGGAGGTTCGGAGAAATCGCTCAAGGCGGGCTCCTTCCACAAGGTAGAACGCCAGTGGAAAGGCACGACCGAGGTCGCCCTGCGTTTCCCGATGAGCGTCAAGACCTCGCGGCGGTACAACGAAGCCGTCGCCATCGAGCGAGGCCCGCTGGTCTATTCCCTGAAACTCGGCGAAGAGTGGAAACAGGTGAACATGGACAAGCCGCACCGCGAGCTTCCGCACGGAGATTTCGAGGTCCGTCCGACGACGCCCTGGAACTACGGCCTGCTCATCGACGAAGCCAAACCCGAGACTCGTATCACGTTTGCGGAACAACCGGTGGGCGAGAAGCCCTTCTCGCCGGAGGGCGCAGGCATGGTCGCCAGGGTCAAGGGCCGCAAGCTCCCCAACTGGAAACTCGCGCATGGCTGGGCGGAAGAAATCCAGCCGGAGCCACAAAGATCCAGAGAGCCGATCGAGGAACTTACGCTGATTCCCTACGGATGCACGAACATCCGTGTGACGGAGTTCCCTCGGGTCGTGGAATGATGGAGTGTCGAGGAGTCGAATGTCGTCGTTGACAACCATACTCATCGTCTGGGCGGTCTCGGTTGGGACCGCCCAGGAGTTGCCGACCGTGCGCGTCACGTCGGATGACGTCAGGATCTCTCGATCCTGCACGATCGTCATTCCTGCCGGCACGATTACCGAAGACCTCAACGGCAACGGCGTGATTCAGATCGTCGCGTCGGATGTGGAAATCGCATTCGCCCCCGGCTCGCACCTGCGGGGTTCGCCGCGAGACCGCCGGCCCGACGAGTACAGAGGCTACGGCATCCGCATCGACGGGCAGTCCAACGTCACGATCAAGGGCGCTCGCGTCAGCGGCTTCTGGGGCGGTCTCTGGGCGACGAAGACCCACGGCCTGACGCTCGACGCCATCGACGCCTCCGACAATCGCCGCGCGTACCTGAAGTCCACCCCCGCGGCCGAGGACAGCGGAGACTGGCTCTTTCCCCACGACAACGACGAGAATCAGTGGCTGCTCAATTACGGCGCCGCGATGTACGTCGAGGATTCGAATCAGATCACGGTGCACAACTGCAAGGTCGGCCACGGCCAGAACGCCCTGTGCCTCGACCGGGTGAACGATTCGAAGATCTTCGACAACGACTTTTCGTTCAACTCGGGCTGGGGCATCGCGATGTGGCGGTCCAGCCGCAATACGATCTCACGCAACGCGTGCGACTTCTGTGTGCGCGGGTACAGCCACGGCGTCTACAACCGCGGCCAGGACTCCGCCGGCATCCTCATGTTCGAGCAGAACTGCGACAACATCGTCGCGGAGAACTCCGCCACGCACGGGGGCGACGGCTTCTTCGGATTCGCGGGCAAAGAGGCCCTGGGCGAGACCGGCAGCCACCCGCCCGATTGGTACCAGCGACGCGGCAACAACGACAATCTGCTCATCGGCAACGACTTCTCCTATGCCCCCGCCCATGGAATCGAGATGACCTTCTCCTTCGGGAACGTGTTCTATGACAATCGCTTGGTGGAGAACGCCATCTGCGGCGTGTGGGGCGGCTACTCGCAGAACACGCTGATCGCAGGAAACCGGATCGAAGGCAATGGCGAAATGGCCTATGGCCTCGAACGCGGCGGCGTCAATATCGAGCACGGCCGGCGCAATCGCATCCTCGCAAACACCTTCAAGACAAACAAGTGCGGCGTCCATCTGTGGGGCGGACCGGTAGGCGCCTTTGCAGACAAGCCCTGGGCAAAGGCCAACGGCACGGAGTCCAAGGACAATTTCGCGGGCGACAATCAGTTCGTCGGCGACAAATTGGCATTTCACCTGCGCAGGCCCGGCGAGCTGATCCTCGGTGAGAACTCGCTGGAGAACGTGGACCAGGAGATGTCGAAAGAGCCGGAATCTCTCGTACGCAAGGGCGCAAAGGCCGAGGTTCCCGCCAGGCCTCGGTACGTCGCGTATGGTTCAACCCGCCCGGTCGGCGCTCGGCCTCAGTTGCGAGGCCGACAGAACATCGTCATGACCGAATGGGGCCCGTGGGACCACGAATCCCCTCTGGTTCGCAAGGTCCAGGACACCGGTGCTTCCATTCGTTTCGACCTGCACAATGTGTCCCCGAACGCCACGATCACGGTCGAAGGGGATGGGGTCCGCGGGCAGGGCTCCGCCGGCCAAGACGCGAGGATCTTCACTCTCTCCTGTGCAGGACCCGGCGTGCATCCCTATCTGCTGCGGGTCAAGGACGGCGACTGGCGGCACGAGATTCGCGGCACGTTGATCTCGACGACCTGGGACGTCACGTTCTTCAAGTGGACCGAAGCCGACGATCCGCGAACGAACCTTCCGGCCTGGCGGAATCTCAGTCGAGGCCAGACCGCTGTCTCAGGGCAGACCCGGCAACTCACATTGAAGTACGCCTGGGGCGGCCCGAGCGAACAGAATCTCTCGGAAGCCATCACGGCCGCCAAGCTCGGCGGCGACCACTTCGGCATGATCGCTCGAACCCAACTGCCGCTCTCGGCGGGCACGTGGGAATTCACGACCCTCAGCGACGACGGAGTCCGCGTCCTCGCGGACGGCAAGCCGGTCATCGAGAACTGGGCATGGCACGGCCCGACCCGCGATGTCGGCGAATTTACACCGACCGAAGACAAAACCGTCGAAATCGTCGTCGAGCATTTCGAGATCGACGGCTACTCCGTGCTGGAGCTGGGAATCTCACGCAAGTCCAAGCCTGCACCCTGAAACCTGATCCCGATTCTCCTGGAGCTGGTTGCACTTCTTGGCCCCTTCGGTGTCGGAGCTCAACGGTCGCCCCACGCGCGCCTCTGTCAACGCCTCATCACGCACCTGCCCATGTCGGCGCAGGACTCGGGGTCAAGACGGTTCGCGGCTCCTTTCTCGTGCGGCCCTTGCATCCGTTACTCTCTGCCGGCTTTGATCGACGGTTTCATGGTGTCCCGGGAATTTCATGCCGTTCCGCTGAAATCTGGGTGCCTTATCTTACAAGCCGGTAGCTTCAATTCTTGTCGTAGAATGGTCTCCGCCTCCTGAGCAAGATTGTCACAGAGACCCCGTAGTTGAACAATATCGTTGATCAATCCGTCTCTTCTCGAACCTTCTGCCATCCTCTCTTGTGCAGAGTTCTTCATAATGGCTGACTTCAGATTGAGTCTGATCGATCGCCAATTCTCCACAAAGGTGTGCGGAAGCAGGATGAGGTTGTCGGCAAACCATGTACCGTTGCTGTAAAGAAAGTCAAGGGCGTCCTTTTCCGCCCCCTGGATTAAAATGGATTGCACTTGTCCAATCACTTCCAATGCCTTCCCGTAGGCTGCGACCTTTCTCTCTGCAATGGTCTCTTCGAACTTGACCTTGCCAGCGACTCTCGCGCGGTACCATGTGGCGAAAAAACCGCCGAATGTGGAACAAACTCCCCCTATCAGAACTAATAGAATGTCTCTCAACATCAGGTTTGTCTCAGCAGGCTCGATTCCTGACCGTCTCTTGTTGAAGGGTTCGCGAATCGTATCCATCCTCAACTGGGACGACCTCAAGAGTATCTGTTCTGCTTGGAGTTCTGCCAGTATTCACTACATCACAGTGGAATCCTCGGCTTATCCATTTGAAGAGCAAGAACAGAGTCCACATGGCTCCGAAGGCACCTGCGCCGACGGGAACACCTTCAAAGATGCTCCGCGTCATCATTTCTCTCCTAGACCGAACGAAGTGTTGGCTGAAGTACGGTTCAAAGGCGAGGCACTTCGCCTTAGCTGTCTGCGCAGCTTTCTCCAATGCAGAATCGGCTATCCTGAGTATGCCACGGTTGTTTTGTGGATCATAGATGTGGTAATACTGTCTGAGGTCGTCTATGCCTGGGAAGACGACCTGGGGGACCAGGAGCAAGACTCTGCAATTGTCGCCGCCATTCGGCACGGGCACCATTTTCGCTTCGTCGTGGCCACTCAGCAGGTCCTCGACAACCATCTGCCTGCTAGATGCATAGAAGTTGTCTGTATCCCAACAGTCCCAGAAACGGCGGTAATTACTAGCGTCATCGATTATCGCCTCCTGTTTCTGCTCGGCGCCTCGTAAGCGCGCTTCAGAGAACCAGAACCACGTGACGAGCGCAAGAACCACGCTCAGCAGGAGGGTAAGCCTCCTAAAACCCCGCTCCAAGTCTCTCATGTCGACCTCTCCAAGTGGCCTAAGATTTGTCTACTCCGAGACTGGGCCACTGCATTGTTTTCATCCGGTAAACCCTTGATCTGCTTACAGCGGAAGATGGCCCTTTCGCCGCCGGCCGTAGTGATTTCGATCCGCGCATCCTCAGGGGGCTGTCCGTCGTCACCCGTCGGAAAGACCCAGATAGATTCAATTCTCTCTCCTTGGAGTGATTTAAGCTTTGCCAGATGCAGGCCGGGTCTCCCGAACGGAGGGAATGGTTCGATTAGGACAAGCGAACACTTCCCGGACGGAATCCTCGATCCAATTTCCAGGTTGAGTTTCGGGACGTGGCTAGTCCTCGGGCCGCTCTTCCCCACATCTTCCACTGAGAAGTGCGTAACGCCCTCGAACCTGTATGGTGGTTTTTCCATTGCAGGTCCTCCGTCACGCACGTTGCACACGCGGCCATGCTTCTTCCAACAGCGCACGATGCGCAACGGCTGACTATCAATACCCTCGTGGCCCATCGCAGATGCAATCCCTCGCTGCTATCGGGTGATATCGCCCGGGATGGGGGGTGACTTGAGCGGAACCCCCGAAAAGCCACAGGGCGGGGATCAGATTCCGCGTGCTGGAGCAAGGTAGTTAGCGTCCTGTCAGTTGCAGGTCGTCTACAGGATCACGCCAAATCCGTGGTTCTTTGCGATCATGCCATTGGCACAAAGCGAAAAATGCCGGGGGTTTGGGGGCAGAGCCCTCAAGATCTCCTCCCTACCGCGATGTCAGATCTGCTTCAATTGGGCCCGGTTCTCCCAGACCTTCTCGATCGCGTCGGCGATGTCGGCCACGTCCTTCTGAGGCGCCAGCAGCGGGCCCGAAGCCCATAACATGACCATCTCATCGCAGACCCGGTCGCAGTTGGGGCAGGCCCGTTCCTCGCTGAACCGCCGGAGCCGGTCGGCCGAGTACATCTTCTGATAGCTCCTGGACTTCACGATCTCATCGATCCAGGGCTCTTTGTGCAGACCCTGCGCGATATATTCGCTCAGGCCGACGCCCTCGGCGCTCATGGCCTTCAGGAACGTCGCGCGACTGACGCCGTCGAAGTGTTCCTGATGGTAGGACATCGTGTAGAGATAGAAAGAACCGCTGTCGGTGCCGGGGTAGAGCTTCTGGGGTGTCAGGCCAGTGATGTCCTTGAGCCGCTTCGTCAGGTAGGCGGCGTTTTCGTTGCGGCGTCGCCACCGCTCGACCGCGCCGGGCAACTGGCCCAGGAGCACCGCGGCCTCGAATTCGTTCATGCGGTACTTGGGTCCGATCAATTCGGTCCGGCCTCGACGCGACGTGCCATGATTGTGAACCGTGTAGCACTTGTCCATGAGTTCTTCGTCGCTGCCGATGATTCCCCCGCCCTCGCCGCAGGCGATGGTCTTACTCGACTGGAAGCTGAAACATCCGAGGTCGCCGATCGTGCCCAGCTTTCGGCCTCGATGTTCGGCCAGATGCGCCTGGCAGGCGTCCTCGACCACACGGAGGTTGTGTTTCCTGGCGATCGCCATGATCGAGTCCATGTCGCAGGGCTGGCCCATCATGTGGACCGGCATGATCGCTCGGGTGTTCTCGGTGATCTTCTTCTCGACGTCCGCGGGATCGAGCTGGTACGACTCGACGTCCAGATCCGCCAGGACAGGCAGCGCCCGCGCGGACAGAATGCCCTGGATCGTGCCGGGATCGGTGTAGGGGCTCGTGATGACCTCGTCGCCCGGACCGATGCCCATCGCCTCGACGCACGTGTGCAGGGCCTGGGTGCCCGCGCCGGTGGCGACGCAGAACCGCGTCCCCATCAGCCGGGCGTATTCTCTCTCGAACGTGGGAACGGTGCCCGAGGTCGATTGAATCCGGCACCAGATGCGGCTCTTGGCGGTCTTGACGAGCGTATCGATCACGCTGTCGTCCCAGTACGGCCACTCGGGCCAGGGCTTGTTCTTCGCCCTCACCGGCTGACCGCCCAGGATCGCCAGTTGTCCCGCCTTCTTGACCGCGTTTCCGTACGCAGGGATCGTTCTGGAGGCAGCCGCCGCAAGGGAACCGGCCGAAGCGGCCGCGATGAACCGTCGTCTCGAAAAATCACCGCTCTTCATGGTAAGCCCCTTTCAAGAACCATAGTTGGAGTTTGGAGTGTGAAGTTTGAAGTGTCAAGAGTGAAATCCACCGTATAGAATGTTCGGACCGTGTTCGATGAAAGGAGAATCAGGACCATGGCCTCGCGAAGTTCCGACTTCACACTTCAGACTTCACGCTTCAAACTTCTCGTTCTGCTGTTGGGCCTCACCCTGGCGACGATCGCTCGGGCCTCGCTTCGCGGCGGATGCGGAAAGGTCGAGATCACGCCGCCTTTGGGCATTACCCTGATCGGGTCCAAAGGGCAGCCGAGCGATGCCGTCCGGGACGGTCTCTTCGCCAAAGCGATGGTGCTCAGCGACGGAACCACCACTGTGGCCATCGTCTCAGCCGATCTGCTCTATACCCCGCTGGAGGAGATCACCAATCCCGTGCGGGCCCTCGTTCGACAAAGGACCGGCATCGCGGAGAAGAACGTCATGGTCTGCGCCACGCACACGCACTCCGGCCCGGAGGTCTTCACGCGGTCGAAAGTCCCCGTGGAAGGCAGGCTCGATCCCTCGCAGATCGACCAATCGTATTGCCAGGTGCTTGTGAGCAAGATCGCAGATTCGGTGCAGATCGCGCATCGAAATATGCAGGAGGTGCGGATCGGCTCCGCGATCGGTTCATTGCCCGAGGTCCTCTACAATCGCAGACCCCGCACGACGGACGGCCAGGTCAGGATGGCGTTCACGGTGCCCGAAACCGTCGTCGCGACTCGAAGACTCGAAACCGGCAGCGACGGCCGCATGTGCGCCGTCCTCGATCCTGCGACGGGAGAGACTCCTCTGAAGTTCGGCCCTATCGATCCGGCGGTACTCGCCTTTCGCATGGAGGACGCGAGCGGACGAGTTGTCGGCTCGATCATCGGCTTCGGCTGCCATCCCGTGTGCATCTATCCATTCCTGAGCACGACGATCTCAGCCGACTACCCCGCGACCGCGACACACGTCGTGGAGCAGGCCGAGGGCGGAACCAGTCTGTTCGTGCTGGGTCTGGCGGGAAACACCGTTCCGCTCCGACGGGACGTGAAGCCCTGCGAACAGCTCGGCAAGGCCCTTGGCGGCGAAGCCTTGAAGAGACTCCAGATGGCGACTGCCTCGGGCGACGTCGTATTGAGAGCCGCCACCAGAGAAATCACCCTGCCCTGCAAAGCAGGCGGTAGTTCATCCTCCTTCACCACCGAGATCCAGGTCCTGGGCTTGGGGGACACGCGGATCCTGGGCCTGCCGGGCGAGATCCTCGTGGAGGTGGGCCTGGCGATCAAGGAGAGAACCTCCGTGAAGAATCTCTTCATCATCACTTTGGCCAACGACGTGGTTGGATACGTGAACCATCGCCAGGCCTACAAAGAGGGCGGCTACGAACCGGGCTCGGGAACGCTTCTGGCCGAAGGGGCAGGAGAGATCCTGATCGAGCAGGCCCTGTCGCTGATCGAAGAGACAACGGGCCCCGGCCATGGAGAAAAGGAAAACGACCGAAAGAAATGAGCCCGCACGCCCTTGCCCTTCCAGGACGGACCGCCATCCCTGGATGCATCGGTCCTTCTTGTCGCTCGGCGGCCCCCCCAGACGCCAATCCACAGGCCGCCTCTGCCCCATCGTGAACCTTCTATCGGCCGAAAAAGGCTGCTCCTTAATCCGCACAAACGGTCCATGTGAGAAGAGTGCTTTAGGCCGATAAGATGCGGCAGTTCACAGACAGAAAGACAGTTCGACCTCTGCCGTCCAGGCGAGCGAGTCTGTCGTTTCCTTGATTGGGAGCGAGATTTCTGGTATATTGAGTGGTGACGGCGGGAAGCGAATTCCCCCTGTCGGTGACGGTCCGGACTATGGAATCGCGGTTCGCATGAAGTGCTCACGAAGTCCAGCCATTTTCGTTTCCCTGTTCCTGCTTCTGGGTCCGGCGGTTTCGCTCTTCTCCGAGGAAATCCTGCACATCAGCGAGTTCATGGCCGTCAACGACATCACCCTGGACGATGAGGATCGCGACGAAACCGACTGGATCGAGATCCACAACGCCGGGGCAACCACGGCGAATCTCGACGGATGGTTTCTGACGGATTCGGCCAGGAATCTCACCAAATGGCGGTTCCCGGCCGTGACGCTGGAGTCGGACGGTTATCTGGTCGTCTTCGCCTCCGGCAAGGACCGGCGCGACCCGGCGGGCGAACTGCACACGAACTTCAAAATCAGCGGGTCCGGCGAGTATCTGGGGCTGATCCGCCCGGACGGGCTCACCGTGGCCTGCGAGTACGCCCCGGCCTATCCGGTTCAAGCGGCCGACGTTTCCTATGGGCTGGTGGAAACCGCGGCGCAGGAGATTCTGCTGCCCCTGGGGGCGCCGGCCAAGGCCTACATTCCCCTGGATGACTCGATGGAGCCTCGATCTCCTCTGGACGGGCCGCGGCCCTGGACGCAGGAAGTCTTCGACGATTCCGCGTGGCTCTCGGGGACCACAGGCGTCGGCTACGGATACCCAGGGCAGATCGGCCTGGACGTCTCGGCCATGCAGGGAGTGAATTCGACAGTCTACATCCGCATTCCCTTCGTCGTGCAGGATCCGTCGATCTTCAGGACGCTGACTCTGCGAATGCAGTTCGACGATGGGATGATCGCCTACCTCAACGGACACGAAGTGGGCAGGGACAACGCCCCGGACCCGGGCGACGAGACCTGGAACAGCCAGGCCCGCGCCACCTGGCCCAACTCGAGATTCGTGGAACCGATCGATTTCCGGATTCGCAAGCTCGACCTGCTCCGCGTGGGGACGAACGTCCTGGCAGTGCAGGGCCTGAACCACGGGCCGTCCAATCCGGACCTGCTGGTCGGTCCGCAGTTGCTCGCGACCGTCGTCGGAGGGGCCTTGACTGCCCGCTATTTTCCGATTCCCACTCCAGGCGGCCCGAACAACGACGGCGTCGAGACGGTGGGTCCGGTCATCACCGAGGTGAGCCATTCGCCGCAGTATCTCACGATCCGAAACAACCTGCAGATCACCGCGAGGATCACGCCCACCTTCGCGCCGATCAAAGAAGCGTGGCTCCAGTTCCAGGTGATGTTCGGTCCCATCGCGGTGGTTCCCATCCTGGACGACGGCCGCAGCGGCGACGGCGCCCCCGGCGACGGCGTCTACGGAGCGAGTATCCCCAACACCGCGTTCCAGCAGGGTCAGATGGTGCGATGGTGCGTCACGGCCACCGACGCGACCGGGACCATCTCGCGGTTCCCGCCCTTCCGCGACCCGATGAAGTCGCCCCAGTACGAGGGCACGGTGGTGGCGGACCAGAGCCTGCGGAACCCGCTGTCCGTGCTGCACTGGTTCATCCTGAACCCCGGCGGAGCCGAAACGGAGACGGGCACCCGCTGCTCGGTCTTCTACGAAGGCGAGTTCTACGACAACATCGGGATCAACATTCACGGCCAGTCCAGCCGGGGATTTCCGAAGAAGAGCTACGACCTCGACTTTCACCCAGGACACAACTTTCGATGGGCCCAGGGGCAGCCGCGAGCGGACGACATCAATCTGCTGACCACCTACCCCGACAAGGCCCAGATGCGGAACATTCTGGCCTACGAGACGTATCGCGACGCTGATTGCCCCGGCCATTGGGTGATCCCGGTGCGGGTCCAGCAAAATGGGACCTTCTGGGGAACCGCACACATCGTGGAAAACGGCGATCGCGACTGGCTGATCCGCATGGGCCTCAATGCCGACGGGGCTCTCTACAAAATGTACAATGGGTTCACGAATTCCGGCGACGCCGTCAGCGGCGCCGAGAAGAAGACCCGCAAGAACGAGGACAACGCGGATCTGCTGGCGTTCTTCAACGGCGTTCGCCTCTCGGGCGAGGACCGCAAGCGGTACCTGTACGACAACGTGGACATCGCACAGGTGGTGAACTTCCTGGCCGCCCGCGCGATGACGGGCGACACCGACTGTTGCCACAAGAACTACTACTTCTATCGCGACACCGGCTACAGCGACGAATGGCAGATGTGGCCGTGGGATGTGGACCTGAGCTTCGGCCGCCGGTGGATCAGCTCGATGACGTACTGGGACCATCGCCTGATCGCGAACACGCCTTTGTTCATCGGCAGCGGCAATCGGGTTCCCGACGCGATCTTCGGGACGCCCGAGATGCGGCAGATGTACGTCCGTCGCGTGCGAACGCTCATGGATGAGTTGCTCATGCCGCCGGGCACGCCGCAGTCGCATCTGCGCTACGAGCCGCGAATTGACGAGCTGGCGGCTCTGATCGGACCCGACGCGGCCCTCGACAACGCCAAGTGGAACTCGCACGCCTGGGGCAATGGATCGACGGCGCCGAACTATCCGCAGCCGTTCCCGGAAGCCGTCGCGGAACTTCGCGATTCGTACCTGCCCGAGCGGAGAAGGCAACTCTTCAATCGCCTGGCCCCTGGGACGAACGAGATCCCCGACGCCCAGCCGGCCGGGACGGTGGTCCTCATCACCGGCGCCGACTGCGACCCCGCCAGCGGCAACCAGGACGAAGAGTACATTCAGTTGCGCAACCCCAATTCGTTCGCGGTGGACATCTCCGGCTGGACCCTGACCGCGGGCGTCAATCCCCCAACCCTCCTCTTCACGTTCCGAGGCGGCACGGTCCTTCCTGCAAACGGCACGCTCTACGTCGCAGCCAGCCGGCCCGCCTTCCGCGCCCGTCGGCTCTCTCCCAAAGGCGGCCAGGCCCTGTTCGTCGTCGGCGACTACTCCGGCCGACTATCGGACAACGGCGCGATGCTCTCGCTGACCGATCGGCAGGGAGTCAAAGTGGCCACCGCGAGAGTCACTCGCTGACGCAGCCGATTTGTTGTTGACACAACAGGTCAGACGATGCTGTTATGATGTGCATCGCACGGTCGATTTTTCGGACCTACGTGCACGGGATGGGTCTTTATCACAGACACCGGGAGAACCATATGGCAAACATCGCCGGCGTACTTCGAGAGGAAATCCTGCGGTTGGCCCGCAAGGAGATTCGCAAGCAAACGGGCGGTTTCAAGAAAGCCTCGGCCCAGTATCGAAGGGATATTGCCGAGCTGAAACGCAAGTTATCTGATCTTCAGCGACGATTCGGCCCGATCGAGAAACAGGTCGCTCGAACCGCGGCATCTCCCGTCCCCGAAAACAGATCGGACGGGGTGCGATTCACCGCCAAGGGACTGCGATCGCAGCGCAAGCGTCTGGCGCTCTCGGCCGCCGATTACGGCAAGCTCGTCGGCGTCACGGGCCAATCGATCTACAGTTGGGAACGTGAGACGAGCCAGCCTCGCAAACAGCAGGTGGCCCGGATCGCGGCGATCCGCCACCTCGGCAAGAGAGAGGCCCTCGCCCGCCTGGAACAACTCGACCGCCGAGGACGGAAGAAATCGGCCTGACGTCTGGCTTCGCGTCTCAGAACGAACTGTCCCAGTCCTTCCAGACGGGATCGAAACCTTTGTCGCGAATCACTTCGACCACCTCGCGGGGGCTTCGACTGTCGACGACGTCGAACTGGCCGGTGTGGGTGTCCGGATTGGTGTAGCCGCCGGGACTGGTCCGGCTGCCCGCGCTGATCCGCGTGACGACCAGGCCCATGAGCCGATCCCGCAGAGAGGCCGGCTCTCTTGTCGAGAGAACGATCCCCGAGTCGGAGAAGCACAGGCGCAGCGCCAGCATCATCTGGACGAGATTCTTGTCCTCCAGCAGATGAGGGAATTCGGACGAAGAGACTCCGCACGCGGACCGAAGCCGAGGGAACGAAAACGAGACCCGCGACTGCCAGTGCCGACGCATGAGATGCCACGCGTGCTCGGCCAAAGCCAGCGTCTCGAGCCGCCAGTCGGCCAGGCCCAGAAGCACGCCCAGGCCGATCTCCCGCATGCCCGCCCGACCCATATCATCCGGGGCGTAGAGTCGCGCGTCGTAGTCCGCCTTGGGCCCGCCGAAATGATATCGCGCGTACACCTCGCGGTCGTAGGTCTCCTGGTACAACGTGACGCCGTCGATTCCCGCAGCGAATAGTTGCGAATACTCCTGTGCCGACATCTGGTAGATCTCGATGCCGATGAAGCTGAAGGCATCGGTCCCGCGACCGGCCTTGAGACGCTTGGCCAACTCGGCGAGATAGGCGACATCGATGTGGGCCTTGTCTTCGCTGCTGACCAGCAGAATGTCGCGGTACCCTTGGCAAGCGAGAATTCGGGCCTCGGCCACTGCTTCCTCCACGGTCAGGCGGGCCCGCGTGAACTGGTTGTCGCAATTGAAACCACAGTATCGACAGCGATTGACGCAGTAGCTCGACAGATACACCGGCGCGTACAGCCGCATGGCCCGACCGAACCGCTGGATCGTCAACTGCTGCGCCAGCACCGCCATCTGTTCGAGATACCCCTCAGCGGCCGGCGAAAGCAAAGCCAGCAACTTGCTCTGGCTGTAAGATCCAGGGCGCCAGGCCAACGCAGCCTCCACATCACGCGAGGTCAACTCCGACAGTCGCTGCCCCCAGACGTCTCTGTTCTTGTCGAGATGCTGGCTTTCGAGAATAGAATGGATAGACTGCGAATTCATAAATCAAACATCTCACGAATTCCTCAGGAAGCCGGTCAGGGGGCTGGAAGCCTCCGCATTGCGCGCAGGGGCTCGCGGCCCGGCCTTGAACGCCCTTCGTCCTGCTTCAACCGCCAGCTTGAACGCGGTCGCCATCTCGACGGGATCGCCCGCCGTGGCGATCGCGGTGTTCACGAGCACCGCGTCGGCCCCGATCTCCATCGCTTCCGCGACGTGGGAAGGCAGGCCCAGCCCTGCGTCCACGACGACCGGAACGGTGCTCTGCTCGACGATGATCTCCAGCGAGGCGCGGGTCTTGAGGCCCTGGTTCGAGCCGATGGGACTGCCCAGCGGCATCACCGTCGCTGTGCCGACGTCCTGCAACCGCTTGGCGAGAATCGGATCGGCGTTGATGTAGGGCAGGACCACAAAACCCTCTTTCACCAGGACCTCTGCGGCCTTGAGCGTCTCGACCGGACACGGCAACAGGTAGTACGGGTCCGGCGTCACCTCGAGCTTGACCCAGTCGATCCCGGTGGCCGCGCGGGCCAGCCGCGACAGACGCACCGCCTCGTCGGCGGTGCGGGCCCCCGACGTGTTGGGCAGCAGCAGGAACCGCTCGCGGTCGATCTCTCGAAGGGTGTCGTCGGCAGGATTGTCGATGTCGACCCGTCGAAGCGCCACGGTCACAATCTCGGCCCCCGATGCAACCAGAGCCTGGGCCATGACCTGGGGCGACGAGAACTTTCCGGTCCCCACGAGCAGCCTTGAATCAAATGTCCTGCCGGCGATGGTCAATTTGTCCATGGGCTCATCCGCCTCCCATCAGTCTGATCAATTCGATCTGCTGGCCGTCCCGAACCTCGGTCCGAGCGAACTCCTCGCGGCGCACGATCCGCCCGTCCACCTCCGCGACGACCGCGTCGGCCCCCACGCCCAGCGCCTCCAGCAACGCCGAGAGCGTGCCGGGCATTCGGTCGTGGGCGAACTGCCGCTCGACGCCGTTCACCTTCAACGATTTCATTCGACTCACCCCAAAAAAAAGAAGCACCCCTGAAAGAGGAGTGCTTGCATTCTTGCCCAAGCCTCCCTTCGCAGGTTCTAACCTGATCAGGTTCTTAGGGTCATCGCCCGAAGCGATCTCTCAGCCGCCGCGACAGGTCATGCGCTGCGGCTCCCCTGGCTTCAAATGTCTACCGGTGCTATGATACCCTCGTTCGCGGGTTTTGACAAGGATTCCGCTGGATTTGCGATTTATGGTTTTCAGGTTCGTCATTCAGGAACACACGACGCCCGAGGGGGTCCATTGGGACCTCATGCTCGAACAGGACGGCACCCTGGCGACGTTTCGCCTGGAACACGAGCCGGCGCACTGCCTGACGCACGAAGTCCGGGCCGAGAAGATCTTCGACCACCCGCTTCGGTTCCTCACCTACGAAGGCCCCGTCCAGAAAGAAACCGGCAAGGTGAGAATCGTCGATTCGGGCGTCTATCTTCGCTGCGACGACCGGGATGATCTTCTGACTCTTGAGCTCAACGGCGCCGTTCTCAGGGGAGATTTCGTGCTCACCCACCTGAAAGATGCCGAATGGCGATTCGGACCTCGACATCCCCCCGTCTAGGATGTCTTCGAACGAAACTCGGCGATGCAGCGCCGCACCTGTTCGATGGCGTAGTCGATCTCCTGCTCGGTCGTGAAACGCCCCAGGCTGAATCGCACCATCCCGGCGGTCAGGCTTTCGCCCACTCCCATCGCTCGCAGCACGTAATTGGCGCCGGTCGTGCCGGACTCGCAGGCCGAACCGGCCGATGCCGCAACGTCGGGTGCGCAGGCAAGCAACGATGCTGCGTCGATGCCCGGAAAGGAGACGCTCAACGTATTGGGCAAACGCCGCGTGGGGTGGCCGTGAACCTGCGCATCCGGGATCGTCGCGAGCAGGCCCTTCTCAAGCCTGTCTCGAAGCTCCGACGGCAATGAGAGCCGACCGCCCAATTCCTCCTCGCACAATTTGCAGGCCATCCCCAACCCGACGATCCCTGGGACGTTGAGCGTCCCGCTGCGGCGAAAGTGCTCCTGGCCTCCCCCGTCGATCTGGGCGGCCAGTTTCACCCGCGGACTCTTGCCCCGAACGTACAGCGCACCCGATCCTTTGGGACCATAGATCTTGTGCGAAGAAAGCGCCAGCAGGTCCGCGTGGATCTGCTCGACGGACACCGCGAGCTTGCCCACCGCCTGCGTGGCGTCGCAAAAGAATAGAACGCCGCGTTTTCGACAAAGCTGCCCGATCTCCTCGACGGGATTGATCGTGCCCACGACGTTGTTGGCCATCATCATGCAGACCAGGATCGTCTGCGTTGTGATGGCGTCGCTCACCTGCTGGACGGAGAGGCTGCCGAAGCGATCCGGCCAGAGCGTCGTCACCGCAAAACCCTCCTGTTCGAGGCGTTTGCACGGTTCGAGCACCGCCTTGTGCTCGACCGCGGACACGACGATGTGGTTGCCCCGCTCGCGGTACATCTTCGCGGCGCCTTTGATCGCCAGGTTGCAGCTCTCGGTGGCGCCGGAGGTGAAGACGATCTCCCGGGCCGAAGCGACGATCAGCGAGGCCACCTGCCCCCGAGCCGCTTCGACCATTTCTTTCGCCTGACGACCCAGCCCGTGCGTCTCGCTCGACGGATTGCCGAAGGCATGCGTCAGCGCGGGCATCATCGCTTCCAGCACGCGAGGATCGACCGGCGTCGTGGCGTTGTGGTCCAGGTACACAGGCTTGGCGGTCATCTCTACGGCTCGAGGAATTCAAAGTCTTTGTGAACGCAGCAGGGACAGTCGGCTCTCGGCGTGGAGACGTCGATCTGCTTGATCGAGTTGGTCCAGACGTCGAACACCAGCAGATGGGGATTGATCCGCTCGATGTGGCCCGAGAGGATCTTGATGGCTTCGGTCGCTTCGAAGGAAGATGCGATGGCGACCGCCACGCCCAGAACGCCGCCGGGACCGCAACAGCAGTTCCCGCCGTCGCACGAAGGCGGCGCGTCCATCAAGCACCGCAGGCACGGCGTCCTGCCCGGCACGACCGTCATCATCTGGGCCTTCGTGCCCAGGACGCCCGCGAACACCCACGGCTTGGACAGTTTCATCGCGCAATCGTTGAGGATGAACCGCGTTTCGAAGTTGTCCGTCCCGTCGACGACGACGTCCACGTCCTGCACGAACCGCTCGGCGTTGAGCCGGTCGAATCGCGTGCAGAGGGTTTCGATCTGGACGCTGCTGTTGATCTCCCGCAGCCGCCGCGCCGCGGCGTCGATCTTCAACTTGCGGCCGGCCGCGTCGCTCTCGGTATAAAACGCCTGCCGGTGGATGTTGGTGATCTCGACGGAATCGTCATCGACCAATCGAATGCGCCCGACGCCCGCACGCGCGAGCAACTCCGACACCCACGAGCCAAGTCCGCCGACGCCGACGACCAGCACGCTGCCCTTCAGAAGCGACCACTGGCCCTCGACGCCAAAGTCCTTCAGGCTCGTCTGCCTTGCGTAACGAGATAAATCAGGACTATCGATCACTGGATCTCCAAATCATGAATCGCACTTCAGACTTCTCTCAATCCATCCGCCGCCGAGAAGGCATCCGTCTGCGTACGCGACGGCCGCCTGGCCCGGCGTCACCGCCTCGATCGGGTCGTGGAAGCGGACTTCAAATGCATCGTCGCCCGTTCGCGCGACCGTCGCGGGAGCCCCGCGATGATTGTAGCGAATCTTGACCGTCGCCTCGAAAGACGCAGGGACATCCACCTGCCAGTTCGCCCCGTGGGCGATCAGGCCATGGGACAGAAGTTCCTCTCGGGGCCCGAGCGTCACCACTGCGTCCACCGGATCGATGCCGACGACGTACGCCGGATGGCCCATCGCCACGCCGGTGCCACGACGCTGGCCGATCGTGAATCGGCCATAGCCGTCGTGTCTGCCGACCACCCGACCGCTGGAATCGACGATGTCGCCCGGCCGCAACGCCCGACTGCCTCGCGCCTCCAGCAGACTCGCGTAGTTGCCGTCGGGCACAAAGCAGACGTCCTGGCTGTCGGGCTTGTCGTGAACCTCCAGCCCAAGACCGTTTGCGATCTCCCGCACCGCCTGCTTGCTCTCCAGATCTCCGACGGGAAACAGGATCCGCCCGAGCTGCTCCCGCGGAAGGCGAAAGAGCACGTAGGATTGGTCCTTGCCGCCCGCCTTCGCCGGAGCGATCACGGGCCCGCCATCCCGCTCTGCGATCCGAGCGTAATGCCCGGTCGCCACGCGGTGCGCCTCGAGCGAATCGGCCAGTTCGAACAGCCGCCCGAACTTCACGCGTTCGTTGCATCGGATGCAGGGATTGGGGGTCCGGCCGTTCTCGTAGTCCTCGACGAAGCTGTCGATGATGGCCGCGAAATCGTCTGAGACCGAGAGGGCTTTGAACGGGATTCCCAGCCTGGAGGCGATGGCCCTGGCGTCCGCGGCGTCCTGTGGACTGCAACAGGACCGGTCGTTGCCGCCCTGGGCGCGGTCTGTCTGGAGACAGAGAAAGACCCCTGTCACGTCGTACCCGGCCTCCACCAGCAGAGCGGCCGCCACGGCGGAATCCACCCCGCCGCTGATCGCCACCAACACCTTTTCCCGCACGAGGTCACGACCCCTTCACGATTCTCTAATTCAACCTTCCGGCCCGCGAGCCCGGGCCCTGCCCGACACGCCGGCCGATCGATTCGATCCGACCCCCAAGGCAATGCCGGCACTGCGAGGCCGTTTCGTTGATGCAGGCCTTGCCCGGGTAGATCTCGTACAACGCGCGATACTTCGCCGGCGTCAGGTTGGGCATCACGACGTTGGCCCCGCGGGACAGGCCCTTTTCCCGCCCGCTCTCGGTGTTGATCGTCGCCAGCGCGGTCGTGCTCGGGATATTGGCCTGGGGGCAGACCAGCCTGGCCAACGCCATCACCTTATAGACCATCAACTCCGTGTTCGGAACCTGATCCGCGTCCGGCGCAACGGACGATTTCGACGAACCGAGCGTCGTCTGCGGATGCGGAATGAACGGCCCGACGCCGATCATATCGAGATCCAGGGCCCTGAACAACAGGATATCGTCCGCCAGGCTGTCGAGGCTCTGGCCGGGAATGCCGATCATCACGCCGCTGCCGATCTCGTAGCCCAGTTCGCGGAGGATTCTGAGCAGTTCGATTCGCCCGGGCCGCTGCCTTTCGTCGGGCGGATGCACCCGCTCGTATAGCAACGGCGAGGAGGTCTCAAACCGCAGCAGGTATCGATCCGCACCGGCCTGCCGCCACGCCTTGAGATCGTCGATCGGACGTTCGCCCATGCTCAGCGTGACCGCCAGATTCGTTTCCTGCTTGATCTGTCCGACGATGCCGGCCAGCCAGTCTCTCGCGATACCGTAGTCTTCCCCCGCCTGCATGACGACGGTGCCATATCCATATTCCACAGCGGTTGCGACGCAGGCGAGGATCTCCTCTCTACTCATCCGGTAGCGAGTCAATCCACGGTTGCCTGCGTTCAGGCCGCAGTAGCCGCATCGCCGGATGCAGTGATTGGAGATTTCGAGCAAGCCTCGCAGATGGACGGACTCGCCAACGCTCCGCTTTCGCACGGCGTCGGCCATCCGCCACAAATCCTCCAACTCGTGGGAGTCTTCCGCGCGGAGCCACTTCAGGATGTCCGGCTTCTGCAAGTCGCTGCCGCTCGTCGAATCAACGGCTCCGTAGTGCCTGGTCGAGATCATGGATCAGGTCCTCGATGTCTTCAATACCCACCGACAGGCGGATCGTGCCGTCGGTGATGCCGAACTTCTGCCGCTCTTCGGGAGTGAGGGTCGCGTGGCTCATCGTCGCCGGATGACAGACCAGCGACTCGACGCCGCCAAGACTCTCGGCGAACAGGAAGATCTTCAGGGCCTTCACGAATCGCCGCACCCGCTCGATTCCGCCATCGAGTCGAAACGTGACGATCGCGCCGAAGCCGTCCATCTGGGCCTTGGCCAGATCATGTTGCGGATGGCTCGACAGGCCGGGATAAATCGTCTCCTGGACCTTGGAGTGGTTCTGCAGGAACTCCGCGATCGCCCTGGCGTTGGCCTCGTGCTGCCTCATGCGGACGGCCAGGGTCTTGAGCCCGCGCAGGCTCAGCCAGCAATCCCACGGACCGGGCACCGCGCCCGCGGCGTTCTGATAGAACTTGATCGCCTCGTGCAGTCTCTCATCGCTGGTCACGACCGCTCCGCCGATCACGTCGCTGTGCCCGCTGATGTACTTGGTGGTGCTGTGCATCACGACGTCGGCCCCCTGCGTCAGCGGCCTCTGGAAGTACGGCGAGGGAAACGTGTTGTCGGCCACGATTTTGGCCCCTCGGTCGTGAGCGATCTTGGACACCGCCCGCACGTCCACGAGCTGCAGCAGCGGATTGGCGGGCGTCTCGATCCACACGAGCTTCGTGTTCGGCTGCATCGCGCCGGCGAACGCCTCCGGCCGGGCGCCGTCCACGTAGGTGAAGCTCACGCCCCTGGGCCGATAGACTTGTTCGAACAGGCGAAACGTGCCGCCATAGATATGCTGCGCCGAGACGACGTGGTCGCCTGGCCTGAGAATCGAGAGCACCGCATCGACCGCGGCCATGCCGGAGCCGAACGCCAGGCCGTACTTCGCCTCTTCGAGCGAAGCCAGGCACTGCTCCAGGGCCGTCCGCGTAGGGTTTCCGCTGCGCGAATACTCGAACCCGTGCGGCCGACTCACGTCGTCGAACACGAAATTCACCGCCTGGAACACAGGCGGTACGATAGACCCCGTCGTCGGATCAGGCTGCTGACCGATGCGAATGGCCTTGGTCGAAAACCTCATGAACGCCGTCTCCTTCCGTCACAATTGGGCATGCCCGACCTCGTCGTCAGACAGTTGCGCCGCCTTGAGCGCCTGATCGAGGTCTGCGATGATGTCCTGAACGTCTTCGATTCCGACGGACAGCCGCACGAAGTCCGGCGTGACGCCCGTCCGGGCCAACTCGGTCTCGGTCAGTTGCGAGTGCGTCGTCGAGGCCGGGTGGATCACCAGGGTCTTGGCGTCGCCGATGTTGGCCAGGTGGCTGGCGAGTTTGACGCTGTTGATGAACTTCACCGCAGCAGGCGAGCCGCCCTTGATGCCGAAGCCGATGATCGCACCCTGCCCGTTGGTAAGATACTTGCTGGCGTTGGCATAATGCTTGTGGTCGGGCAACCCCGGGTAGTTCACCCACGCCACCGCCGGGTGTTTCTGGAGCCACTTGGCCACCGCCAGAGCGTTCTCCGAATGCCTGGGCAAGCGAAGGTGCAGCGTCTCGATCCCCAGCAAGAACAGAAACGCCGCGAAGGGACTCATGCAGGCGCCGGTGTCGCGAAGCCAGTGCGTGCGGATGTGGATGATGTAGGCGATGTTGCCGATGGGCTTGAGGGCCTCGGTGAAGACCACGCCGTGATAGGCGTCGTCGGGCGCCGTGAACTCGGGCCATTTCTTCGGATTGTCCGCCCAGGGGAAATTGCCGCTATCGACGATGGCCCCGCCGACGTGGACGCCGTGACCGCCGAGGAACTTGGTGGTCGAGTAGACGATGATGTCCGCGCCGTGCTCGATGGGCCGCAGCAGAGGCGGAGGCGTCACCGTGTTGTCCACGATCACCGGCAAACCGATCTTGTGCGCCGCATCCGTCAGTCTGCGGAAGTCGGGCACATCATTCTTCGGATTGCCCAGGCTTTCGAGGTAGACCAGCCGGGTGTTCTCGTCGGCCAGCTTGGCGATCTGCTCGGGATGATCGGGATCGAAGAACCGCACCTCGATGCCCAGCTTCTTCAAAGTCTGGGTGAAGAGCGTCCAGGTTCCGCCGTAGAGACTGGTGGACGAAATGAAGTTCTGGCCGCTGTGAGTGATGGTCAAAATGGCCGCGGTGATGGCTGCCTGACCGCTGGCGAAGGCCAGGCCCGCCGCCCCTCCGTCCAAGGCCGCCAGACGCTTCTCCAGCACGTCGTTCGTCGGGTTCATCAGCCGGGAGTAGATGTTGCCGAACTCCTTGAGCGCAAAGAGATTCGCTGCGTGGTCGGTGCTCACGAAATTGTACGACGAGGTCGCGTAGATCGGGACCGCCCGCGCGTGCGTCGTCGGATCGTCCACCTGCCCTGCGTGGAGAGCCTGCGTGCCGATGCGATACTGTTCTGTCATGTTGGTTGCACTCCTTTTGAGAGGATCTTCTGGGTCAATCTAAACCGCCAAATCGGCAAACAGCACCGAAGAAAGATACCGTTCGCCGAAACTCGGAATGATCACCACGATCACCTTGCCCTTGTTTTCCGGTCGGGAGGCCACGATGTCCGCCGCGCGAAGCGCCGCGCCGGAAGAGATGCCGACGAACAGCCCTTCCTTGTCGGCCGCCCGCCGGGCCCATTCGATCGCCTCGGCCTGATCGACCGTCACGACCTCGTCCAGAATCTTGAGATTGAGCACCTTAGGCACGAACCCCGCGCCGATGCCCTGGATCTTGTGCGGGCCGGGCTTGACCTCCTGACCCGCCAGCGTCTGGGTCAGGACCGGACTCTGCGCCGGCTCGACCGCGATGGCCTTGAAGCCGGGCTTGCGGGACTTGATCACCTCCGCGGTGCCGGTGATGGTGCCGCCGGTGCCCACGCCGGAAACCAGGATGTCCACCTTGCCGTCGGTGTCGCGCCAGATCTCCTCCGCGGTCGTCCTGCGATGCACGTCCGGATTCGCCGGGTTCTCGAACTGCTGTGGAATGAAGGCTCCCTTCTCCGCCTCCGCGATCTCGGTAGCCTTCTTGATGGCCCCCTTCATCCCCTCCGCGGCAGGAGTCAGAACCAGGTCGGCGCCCAGGGCCCTGAGCACTTTGCGCCTTTCCAGGCTCATCGAGTCCGGCATGGTCAGAATCAGCCGATATCCGCGAACCGCGGAGACGAAGGCCAGCGCGATGCCGGTGTTTCCGCTGGTCGGCTCGACGATGGTCGCCCCCGGCTTGATCTTGCCTTCCCGCTCGGCCGCCTCGATCATCGCCACGCCAATCCGGTCCTTGACCGAGGCCAAAGGATTCCGACTTTCGAGCTTGGCCAGCACCGTCGCCCCGTGAATCAACTTGTTGACCTGGACGAGCGCCGTGTTGCCGACCGCCGCAACGATGTCTCTGTAGATGTTCGCCATATCGAATCTCCTTTGCGACCTCTGATGGTTTCTTTCTCAGAACTCCGAATCTGTATTGAATCATACATCACTATGTTCATAAATTTAGTGAAGATTTCGAGGAATGTCAAGCGAATTGATTGACTTAATCGAAATTATCACATAGAATAGGCAGAATTCGACTTGGTGCGACCTATAAGACGTCTGAGGTCGGCAGGAGCAGAATGTGAACTTATCTCAGAAATGCCAGTATGCGGTGCGTGCCGTCTTGGAATTGGCGAAGTTGCATGGGAAAGGACCTATTTCCATTAGCCAAATTGCGACCAACCAGGCCATACCTCAGAGATTCCTCGAAAACATCCTCAACGATCTGAAGCCGACGGGGCTCATCGAATCGAAACGAGGCGTCCAGGGCGGCTATCAGTTGACCAAAGACCCCGCCGCGATCACAGTCGGCGAAGTTATCCGGTTTGTCGAAGGTCCTTTGGACCCGGTCAAATGCATCACGGACCAGAGTGGCCCCTGCTGTCCTTTAAGAGAGAGCTGTGCACTCATCCACCTCTGGAACCGCGCCAAGACAGCGGTGGAGGCCGTCTACGACGGCGTGAGCTTTCGGGATCTGATCGAGCAGGAGAGGGAGCTGAACAAGTCGGCGGCGATCGACTACAGCATTTGAGTCCAGGCGGAGCGTCGAACACCCAGGATCACCCGACAACCTGCGCCGCAAAGGCGACCTTGAGAATCGCGCCTGTCGGCTTGGCGTCGAAGATCTCCACGTATCCCCCATGGGCCTCCGCGAAGCGTTTGACCAAGGTCAGACCCAGGCCCATCCCTGTGGCCTGAGGTTGACCTGAGGGCGCGCTTCCGCACGGAGCATCGTCCTGGCAGCGATAGAACTGGTCGAAGACCTTCTTGTGTCGGGAGCGGGGAATGCCCGGGCCATGATCCTGGACCTCGATGACCGCGAAGCCCGGCTCGCTTCGCGTCCGAACGAAGATGGTCTTGTCCGCAGCGCAGCGGGCGTACTTCACCGCGTTGTCGATGAGGTTCACGACGATCTGCGTGACCGCGTCCTTGTCGAACCGGGTTTGACCGTCCGCAGTCAGATCCGTCCGAATCGCGAAACCATGTTGCTCAGCATAGGGCCGCATCATCTCAACGACCCCTGCGACGCACTCGTCGATGCTCCCCAGTCGGAAAGCGTAGTTCTTGCGGCCTTTCTGGAGCCTCGCGAAATCGAGCACGTTCTCGACCAGCCGGCTCAGCCGCTCGCTCTCCTGGCGCATCGTGCGGTGGTACTCGGCCACCTTGTCCGCGGACTTGACCCAGTTCTTCTCGAGCATCTCCGTGTACATCCGAATCGAGGTCAAGGGCGTTCGCAGCTCGTGCGAGACCGCAGAAATGAAGTCATCCTTCTTCCGGGCGAGCATCGCCTGCGCCCGCACGTTGTGCCAGAGGCTCAGCAGCGACAGTCCCACCGCCGCAACCACGATCGCGACGATCCCGAAGTAAATGCGATGCAGTTCGCCGATGCGTCGAGCGATCCATGCCGGGTCGATCTCGATGAGGTTCAGGACCAGGTCGCCGAAACCGAAGTCCAGAATCGCGGTGTACGCGGCATTTCCATCGGCATCGCCCGCATGCCCTTTCCCTTCCTTCCTCTGCGGCAAGTCGAATCCCATGCCTTCCCGCACGAAAGATCGCACGGAATGCTCCACCTCCGCGAGAAGTCTGGCCTCGTCGAGTTGAAAACCCTGGAGGAGGTGGCGGCTCTCGATCTGCACGTGCCTCAGGAGAAAGACCTGTCCGCCGAAGACCGATTGCACTCCCTCGGGACGAGGGACAACCAAAGGCACGAACGGTTCGATGCGGACCTGCACCGTGTCGGCAGGATCGGATTCCGCCTGCCGACCGGCCGTCGGCAGTCCCTGCAGCCCGCCGGGTGCGGAAGCCTGCGCCGGCTCGGCACTCTGCGGCTGATTGAAGTTTGCGACCGCTCGCTGCTGTTGAAACACCTGCGCCTGCTGGGCCTCCTGCTTGAGGCTCTCGATCGGATAGGCCTTGGCTCGCTGGCCTTCACTTTCGACAAGTCCTTTCTTTCCCATCGGGACTTGGGGCACAAAGGTCTCTTTCGCCGACGCGACAGGCGGGATCACCACATTGTGACCGACCGCGCCGGCCTCCGCCGGAGGCAACCTGAGAGCCTCGGCATGCAGCGTGATCGAAGGGAAGACGTTCTGTCGAATGTTGGAGAAGTGATCCTGAACCGCCAAGGCCAGTTCGCCCTGGACCTCGGAATCCGACGACCCGGTCGGGTAGTATGGACTGAGGAGATTCCCGTCCGGCTCGACCTGGAAGTACCCATAGGCAAATTCGTTCGACAGCCGATCGGCCAGAGGCGACCGAAGCATCGGCAATTGCGCGGAGTTGACGACGTTCTCCGGCACGTACGAGTACAGGTAATCGGTGTACTGGCGTTGCTGCTCGGCCCGCATGAACTCGTCGAGCTTTCGCTTGACGTCCTGTCGGACCTGCTCGGCCACCTCCGCAAATTCACCCAGCCGGGCTCCTTCCAAGCCCTGCGACCATTTCTCGATGGCGTGAAAGCCCAGGCCTCCCAGCCCGCAGACCGCGGCGACAACGACGAGCGTCAAGATGATCAAGCGTCTGTACATGGAAGGCCCGAAGTCATAAATCCGAATATCGCACTCCGAAATCCGACCCCGCCTCAGCGGGAACGTCAACAAGCACGAATGACCGAAGCACAGGATCCAAAACAGAGCATCCGATGGGCGACCGCCTTTCGGTCATTTGGGTTTTCGTCATTTGGATTTGTTTCGGATTTCGACTTTCGATATTCGTGCTCCTCTTCATGGTGCTTGTCCGGCGTACTTGTACCCCGCGCCGCGGACAGTCTGGATGATCCGCGGATTCGCAGGATCCGGCTCGATCTTGCCTCGCAGCTTGGCGATGTGCATATCCACGGTCCGCGTCCCCAGCTCGCTGAATTCGTCGTTCCAGACCTGTCGGTACAGTTCCTCCCGTGCGATCACGCGGTCGGGGTTGGCCGCGAGGTACTGAATGATCGCGGCCTCCCGTTTGGTCAGATCTACCGCTTGATGCCCGCGTCGAGCTTTCAGCGACGCGACGTCGACCTGGAGATCGCCGAAGACGAAGGACTGGCCGACGCCGCGAGCCGGATCGGTCCGCCGGAGCACCGCCCGAATCCGAGCCAGCATCTCCTCCAGGGAAAAGGGTTTGGTCACATAATCGTCCGCGCCGAGATCGAGGCCCTGGATCCTGTCCTTTTCCTGGCCTTTGGCCGTAACCATGATGATGGGGGTCTGGAGCCCGCCCTGCCGCCAGCGCAGGCACAACTGCTCGCCGCTGACGCCCGGCAGCATCAGGTCCAGCAGAATCAGGTCGAATCGGCCCCGCTCGACCAACTCCGCGGCCTGAGGCCCGTCGCAAGCCTGCGACGCCTTGAAGCCGTGAAACTCGAGAAAGTCCGTCATCGCCGTCCGGATCGCCGGCTCGTCCTCGACCACCAGGATGTGTGCTTGCGTCTCCATGCGAGTCCTGTCACACCTCAAGTATAGGCTAGAATCCCGCCGAACGTTTGTAAATGGCCTGTAAAAAAAGGTTCTTCACGGAATTCCGGGGAAGGCGGCTCGGATCTTGAGGAAGAAGTACTCGTCGTCCCGAAAGCCGTAAGCCATTCGTTTGATGACTTTGATCTTGTTGTTGATTCCCTCCAGTA